>ENA-UPSM01000185-UPSM01000185.1-activated-sludge-metagenome-genome-assembly--contig:-NODE-185-length-91930-cov-22.999597_pt1 | contig 91930 bp, 88 predicted proteins | sample MGYA00238181_ERZ773283 | MGnify/ENA primary metagenome ERZ773283 (study PRJEB29023, sample SAMN05720199) | activated sludge metagenome | isolation source: Anaerobic digester | place: Japan... | reverse complement strand
GCAGGAAGCGGATGTCCGTTCCCTCGATGGCATTGATATGATGGCTTGGTTTATCCCGGCTTCCACAGCTGTAGGCCCATAAACGAGGGAACCGAAAACAAAGATCGTGGAAAAATAAGAGGTTGCGTGCGTCGTGGGGGGCCGGGAGCCGATTTTCTGTAGTAACACGACATAGCGATAAATATCTTGACAGTACGGCAGTACACGACTAACATATAGTCATGTACATCCGCATCAACGCCCGCAAGAACCGGGACGGCTCCAAGATCGAGTACCTGCAACTGGCCCACAACCGGCGCGATCCGGCCACGGGACGAATCATTCCCGACATCCTGTACAATTTCGGCCGGCGGGACCAGCTCGACGAGGCGGCGCTGCGGCGGCTGGTGCGCAGCATCGGCCGGCTGCTGGGGCCGGCGGCGGCGATGGCCGAGGCGGCCTCCGGCGAGGGCTTGCGCTTCGTGGAAAGCCGGCCGCTGGGATCGGCCTGGCTGCTGCGGGGGCTGTGGGAGCGGCTGGGGGTGGGGGCGGAGCTGGAACGGCTGGCCGGCGAGGGGCGGCACGAGGATCCGGCCGGCCTGGCCGGGACGATCTTCGGGCTGGTGGCCAACCGGGCGCTGGAACCGCGGAGCAAGCGGGCGGCGGCGGAGTGGCTGAATGGGGACGTGGCCGCGCCGGGGGTGCCGGACCGCCTGTACGACGAGCGGCTGTACCGGGCGATGGACTTCCTGCGGGGCGGGGAGGAAGAGATCCAGCGGCGGGTGTTCTTCGCCACGGCCGACCTGCTGAATCTGGAGGTGGACCTGCTGTTGTACGACACCACCAGCGCCTACTTCGAGATGGAAGGAGACGACGAAGAACGGCAGGAGCGGGCGGCGGCCTGGGCGGCCTACGACCGGGGTGAAGGCGAAGAACCCTGGTTCACCCGGCCGCAAGTGGTCAACGAGCCGGCGATGCGGCTGCCGGGGCACTCGCGGGACCACCGGCCGGACCGGGCCCAGGTGGTGGTGGGATTGGCCGTGACGCGGGAGGGGATCCCGGTGCGGTGCTGGGTGTTTCCGGGCAACACCAGCGACGCGAAGACGGTGGCCACGGTGAAGCAGAGCCTGGCCGGGTGGCGGCTGGGCCGGGTGGTGTGGGCGGTGGACCGGGGGATGGTGTCGACGGAGAACCTGGCCGAACTGGCCAAGGGCGGGGCGTACTACATCGCCGGGGAGAGGCTGCGGGCGGGTCAGCCGGAGGTGGAGGCGGTGCTGGGGCGGGCGGGCCGGTATCAGGCGGTGCGGGACAACCTGGAGGTCAAGGAGGTGTGGCTGGGAGAAGGGTCGGCCCGGCGGCGGCACGTGCTGGTGCGCAACCCGGCCCAGGTGGAGCGGGACCGGGCGGAGCGGGCGGCGACGCTGGCGCGGATCGAGGCCGAGCTGGCTCGGCTGCCGGCGGGCGGCGCGGAACACCCCAAGGCGGTGTGCCGGCTGCTGACCCACCCGACCCTGGGCCGCTACCTGACGCGGGACCGGCAGGGCCGGCCGGTGGTGGACGCGGCCAAGGTCAAGGCGGAGGAGCGGCTGGACGGCAAGTACCTGCTGGTGACCAACGACGAGTCGCTGAGCCCGGGCGACGTGGCCCTGGGCTACAAGCAGTTGGCGGAAGTGGAACGGGCCTGGCGGGACCTGAAGTCGGAACTGGACTGGCGGCCGATGTTCCACCGCAAGGCCGACCGGATCCGGGCCCACGTGCTGCTGTGCTGGCTGGCGCTGCTGCTGGTGCGGGTGGTGGAGGTGCGTACCGGGCAGACCTGGCCGCGGGTGCGCCAGGAGCTGGACCGGCTGCACCAGGGCGTGTTCGAGGGGCCGGAGGGCCGCTTTGTCCAGCGGACCGAACTCACCGCGTTGCAGCTGCAATACCTGAAGGCGGCTGGGGTGGCCCCGCCGCCCCGTTTCGAATCCATCACCGCCCAACCGGCGGCCATCCCGGCCTCGTAAGACCCCACCAAAACGGTTCCAACCTGTAGTAACACGACCCAAAATCCCGAAAACCGCGGATATCCCGCCAGTTCTGGCTTTGCTACAATCCCGCCTGCCTACAGCTGTGGAAGCCGGGTTTATCGCTGCGTCGTTTCCGGAATCGGGGGAATCCGGCAGGACAGAGGCACTGAACCTCGGGGAGTGGGCCGAGAGCGTCATTTCCGAGATCCAGGTGATAGCCGAGCAAAGCCTACGGGCCGATGGGGAGGAGCCGATCCGGGATGACGGAAGGCTCCCTGCCTGGATGTTGGCGGAGCGCAAGGAACTTCTGTCCAGCCGGAGGCTCTGCTCTCCCTGGCCGCTCAGCCACGTCTGCCGTTGCGGCGCTGACCTGCGCCGGTACATCTTCGGAACCGATCCGGAGCGGCTCTTTGATCTGGATGCGGTGGACGAAGCCGCGCTGGCCGGTCGCAAGTTTGTCGATCCGGAAACGGGAGCGGATTGGAGCGGCTTTGTCTGCGACGCCTGCGGCCGCGTCCACTCCTGGTCCCTCGGCATTCTTCCGAAGGATGAAAGTTAATAAGAACTTTGTTGAACGACCTAGTCCATGTGACTACTTGCTTCGCATCCCGCGCACCCAGCTCTATGAGTCAACAGAATCTCTGAGGCGCAGTTATCAGGCACTGGGACAAGTAGTCTGGTCACAGTCAATAATTCAAGTGAATCATTGGGATGCGAGCATCCCGATTTGTGTTGCCGATTTCCCGACCAGATTTATCTCTCCACTGATGCAGTAGCAGGCTCAGCACCCATCCAAAATGCAATTTGCCTCGCCAACCAAGCGACAGGCAGAACAGTGGCAGTCAACAGAAGTATCCAAAGCCACGTTGGCAAACTGAGGGGCATGGTCCTAAACAATTCTCCAATCGGGCCACCGACTTGAACCATAAGTATCTGAACTGCCGTAATGGTCAACACGATGAAGATGAAATTCTTGTTCTGGATGAGGTTTTGGAACGGCGATTCATTGTGTCGCAATGAGCGGCAGTTAAACTTATGCCAAAACTGGAACATAACAAAGACTGTAAAGAAAATCGTTAGTTTTTCAAGCTCTGTCTTTCCGCCAAAGATATTGGTGAGCAGAACGAAAATCAATACAGCCACCTGATACAGACTGCTGATCCCGATGGTCACGACCATGCTTTTCGTGATGATGTGTTTCTCTCGCTGGACCGGCGGTTGTTCCATGTATCGGGGTCGTGGCGGATCTGTGGAAAGAGCCAGTGCCGCAAAGGTATCCATGATGATGTTAATCCACAACAACTGGGGGACAGTCAAGGGTAACGGTACCCCAACCATCGGGCCAATCAAGGCACTCAGCAGGGCGACAACGTTGACAGAAAGCTGGAATTGCAGGAAACGTTGAATGTTCTCATAGAGGGTTCGCCCCCACCGAATACCCGTCACAATACTTGCGAAATTATCATCCACAAGCACAATGTCGCTAGCTTCTTTTGCCACTTCAGTGCCGGATCCCATCGAGAGTCCGACCTCCGCTGCCTTTAATGCAGGAGCGTCGTTTGTTCCATCTCCTGTGACCGCGACTACGGAATGTTTGCCTTGTAGCGCCTGTACTAGGCGCAGTTTATCGAAGGGATTCGACCGGGCCAAGACTCGTATTCTTTTTGCAATTTCTGGGAGTTCATTGTCTTTGATCTGCTGGAATTCAGTGGATGTCATGAGGAGATCATCGTCCTGCTCCAGAATGCCACACTGCCGTGCTATGGAACGGGCAGTTCGAGGATCATCACCCGTGATCATTTTGACTTCAACTCCCGCGCGCCGGCATTTTGCGACAGAGCGCGACACGCCCTCACGTAATGGATCTGCAATCCCGACCAGCCCCACGAAGACTCGCTGGTGACAACCCAGACAATGCTGAGTTTCCTGGTTGGTGCACGCTTCGTCACTTTCTAGTTTCTCGCTGAATGCGATCACACGGAGGGCGTGCTCCCCCGCCGCTTCCTGAAGAGCGGCTTGTATTTGTTCCCGGTGGGCCCCATCCATAGGCATGGTTTGGTTGTTCACACGGATATGGGAACAATTGGCCAAGATCCGTTCTGGCGCACCTTTGGCGTAGCAGGTGTGGCCGCCATTTTGGTAGATCATGGCGATGGACATCTTTCGTTCCGAATTGTAGTCCACCTGCCAAACCGCCGGATTGATGTCTCGTAAGCCGCGATAGTCGATCCCATGCTCATGGAGCAGCATCAGCAAGGCCGCTTCGGTTGGATTTCCAACTTTGTGTATGCCATCCGAGCGTTGTTCGAGGTTGGCCTCCGAATTGATCGCGATGTTCCGGACAATCCGATCCCATTCTGAACTTTTCGCTGCTTCGGAGATTTCACTTCCAGAGTAGCTTTTCATATCAAGATAGAACCAGACGGGCTTCATTCGATTTTGCGTCAGTGTCCCGGTTTTGTCAGTGCAAATGACCGTTGTGGATCCAAGAGTTTCTGATGCGACGAGCTTTCGCACCAGGCAGTTTTCCCGAGACATCTTGCGCATGTTGAGCGCCAAGCTGACGTTCACCATCATCGGCAAACCCTCTGGCACGGCCACGACAACCACAGTCACAGCTATGACGAACGACAGGAGCAAGGCATTGAGGAGTGCATGAGAAAGGGCAGCGGCATGAAAATACCCCCATCCAGCAGCGAAGAGGCTGAAGGCCGCGATGGCAATGGGAATTCCACCCAGCAGAACTGCTACAAAGTGATAGGATTTGCTACGGATATCTTCGAACATCCTTGGAATGATGGACAGTGCCAATGGGATGGCAACCGCGATGGATGCGAACAGAATTACAAGAAAAGGGAGTGTCAGGTTAACGAGTTCACGAATCAGTTCCGATCTCCAGATCGCCAGGAGGCCCATCACTGAGAAGATGGCGGCGGCAGCGACGGTACCTGTTATACCGATCTGGTCCGCCAGGACAGTCAGTTTTTGTTTTAACGGTGTTTGTTCCTCCTCCTCACCCAACTCCTTGGCGATCCTTCCCATTTCGGTCATGTCCCCGACCGCTGTCGTGAGATAACGGCCATGGCCGTCCACCACCATCGTGCCCCGGAACACACGATTCGGTGGATAGGCCGTCCCCTCTGCCCCCTCGGGTCGGGTTTCGCTTGCCGATTTCCTGGCCGGCATAGTCTCCCCGGTCAGGAGTGATTCATCAACCGTGAGATTGAGACTTGACAGGACGGTGCCGTCGCTGCAGATCTTGTCACCGCTGTCCAGGTGAACCACATCCCCGACAACGATCTCAGCGATGGGTATGGTTTGGAACTTCCCATCCCTCGTTACTTTAACGGTGATCGCCTCCTTCTCCTGGTTCAGGAGCTCGAATTCGCGATCACTCTTCTTTTCATTAAAATACGCTACTGTAGTCGCCAAGGTGACTGCGACTAAGATACCAAGGCTATCGACAAATCCACCTTCACCGTGGAGGATAAATTTACTGATCAGAGCCATGATCATGGAGATCACAGCCGCAGCAAGCAGGATCTTGATGGTCTGGTCATCAAACTTTTCCAGGAACTTCTTCCACTCCGGATCCCGCTTGGGAGGAGAGATCATGTTAGAGCCGTGCTTCTTGCGACTCTCGAGGACTTCGGCCGAAGTCAAGCCATTAAAAGCATCATTCTGCAATTGGGATGCTGTCGACATGAATACTCCTCCATTCGGGACGTTTTGTTGGATACCCCTAATTGTTAGAAATGAGCCAAGCGCCTAAACCGAGACGCTCGCTCAACCACCACAAGAAATACAGGAACAGAGCCGCATAAATCCCGCTGACGATATCGTCCAGCAGGATCCCCCAGGCGCCATGCATTCTACGGTCAATCTGGCGGGCAGGCGGCAGTTTGATCACATCCAGTATCCGGAATGCCAGAAAACCCCAGAGAGCTATTTGCCAGAGATGCCCGTGATGGAACAGGATCGGAACGACCAGATAACCCGCGACCTCATCGAGCACAAAGTGCTTGGGATCTTCGACCTTCCAGTACTCTACTGCCCAAGGGGTCAGAACATGGTTCGCAACGCTGACTGCAATCAGAGCCAGGCCGAGTGTGGCTATCTGTGCGCTCTGCGGCAGGAAGCTGCAGACGACCACATGGAAGATGACTCCGGCAAGTGCGCCGAAGGATCCTGGAGCAACTGGGATAAGTCCAAGCCAGCCGGCTGTCCCAATAAAAACGCGCAGTTTTTGCCAACGGGGCTTGAGTGCGCTTTGTGCCGCCATTTCCGCCGATGTGATCAAAAAGATTTCCCTTCTGCGCAGATGGAAGTCAGTTGCCAACCCGGACGAAACCGGATGGCAAGGGAATTTGGGAATAAACATCCGCTCTTTCCGGACCGGTTGAGCAGGAACGGCTGATGGAAACGGATGTCCACGCAAGAAACTTTGCGAACGATTCCGGCTCCGTGGACTCGGAGAGGATGACTTGTGGCGTGACCTGCCGAAGCTTGTCAACGTGGGCTCGGTCGCCGAACGCCACAGCGATCATGGTGAGCGCCCTGGCTTCGTGCCGGGCCATGATCGCCTTCGCCGGCTTGATCCAATTATCTCCTGGTCCACCATCCGATAACAGAAACGCAATAGGGCGCCAATCCCCCTTCTGTCCTTCAGAGGTTTTCTGCACTTCGGAATCCAGGCACTCCACCAGCAATTTCAGGCCTGCCCCCAAGTCCGTCCTGCCCTTTGCGGCAAGTTCCGGCATTCTGAAAGCATACACAGGCGTGAGTGGCACATCCTGGCGCGCGCCTGTCGAAAACGTAAGGATGCTCAAATACACTGTCTCCAAAGCGAATGGATCTTTGCGCAAGTCCTGGGTCATCTGATCGAGGCCTTGCCTGACCAACGCGATGGGCTGCCCACGCATCGAATGAGAGCAATCGATTAAAAAGTATACTGGCAGTCGTCGCTCCATCGAGTTCTCCGAGTTCATCCGTTCGTATTATTCTTGTCCTTCCGACTAAAAAAGGAGCCGGTCGCATCCTGTTTGACAATTCGCTTCCTTGATTTCGCAGAATCTGGAAGAGCATCGGATTTGGGACTTGGGTTTGACAAATCTGCGACAGACAGAATTTGATTTTCATCCTTTCCGAGTTGATCCCCATCTGAGATCGTATCCGTTGAGGGCGATGTCACCTTGGGAGTTATGGATTTCAGGAAAATCGAATCTTTGATGGGCGGTGATTTAATCGGAGTGCTCCTTGGGGTAGTCCATGTGGTTTCGTTACTGGCTGGTTGCTCCGAAAGCGACGATGAGACCTCAGATGATTTCTGTTCAGTAAGGTTGGGCGGGACCGTTGGATTATTGAATTCTTTGGAGGTCATGGAGGTTGGTTTGAAGATCTCACCTAGACCGGGTTTCTCTTTCTCTGGTGTGATTGGAGTTGTGTCTACGGGCAGAGTTATCCTCTTTGAACGAATATTCTCGAGGAATATTTCAGTCGGCACACCCACTTTTTTGATCGTTTCGCCTAACGGTGGATCGTTAATTCTCGGAGAAGGGAACTTTTTGATGACCGGCCCATCTGGTTTTGGCTCCGATTGTTTCTTTTCAGACTGAGCAGGAGGCGGAGGTGGGAGCTCTGACATGGGAGGTGCCAGAGAATCGGGATTGGTTAATTGGGGCCCGGAAGATGGTCCGGCTGGGACTCGTGACTCCTTTTGAGTCTTTATGGGGGGGGCAGTGAGGACAGCCCAATTAGGAGGTTCCCATAAGACCTGACCACGGCCAAGGACGATATCCGGCGAGGCCTGTTTAGATTCACTCACATGACCATTCAACCAAATGTGCCTTGTAAATTGGCCTGTGATGATGGAGATTGTCCCATTTATCACAGTGTCTCGCGAGACGCCATTTTCAACGGTCAGCTTGATCTCATGGAAACCCGGTTCAAGTGAATTCGGTTGGAGATCGATTCCCTGGATCCCAGATTTCAGCCTGCATGACACGGGTACACAAATATGGAGTGTGAAAATGTGTTCCTCCCCGTAGGCGAGATTGCCTAAGAAGAGCGAGTTGGGATATCTCCAGATTCCCTCCTCCCCTTTCACTCCGAGAATCGATCCCCGTACAACTATGTTGTCGAATTTGACAGTTGCCCCTGGGGCGACTTGGATTGCACAATCAGTATCCGTTTCAGCCAGAACGGCCGAGGTAACCTCCACTCTCAGATTCTTTAAAACAACACCGGGTGACAAGATTTTCAGAACCGGCCCGCTGGTTGAGCAGATAGTAACATTGATACATTCAACAGTAATCGCTTTCCTTATTACCAAGGGCCCAGGATTCTCGCTGTGATAAAGCGTGCAAATCCCGCCTTCGGGGGTACGATCTAGTTCCTCTTGTAACGTTGCACGTTTATATTCGATGGATGAGTCCATGCCTTATGAAATCTCCAGCTACTCTTTGGTATACATTGCAAGCTCAAGTATCAATTATATGTTTCAACAATTTCAACAATCAGAAATATTATAAAATTTCATCCTCTAAAGGATCGGCAATTAGATCGCAAAGTCAAGTATGCAATGGAGTTCATATCATATTGTGGTTTCATCATCATCGTATAACCTTTAGCTCTTTACTGTTTGGACAATGGCCATCCGCCCCTTCGCTTCCTGTGACAAGCGAATCTGAGCACCCTCATTAAGTACGACCGCCTGCCCCGGGGGGACGAGATTTCCACTCGGGGAGGTCAGGGAAGTCATAGCCTGGTTTATCAACAGCCATCGCCCCTGGACAAAGGCAAAGTAACCCATGGGAGTCCTGTCTGCCTCTTCGCCTGGGAAATTATCCGCGAGGATATGCCATTTGAAGATAGATTGGCCGTTGTATACGACCAGTCTCCCATCCGGCAACCAATTCCCCTGGCGCCTTTCTGTGCGGAGCTCCAAGAACGGTATAGTCCCCTTCACCTTGGTGCCGCAGAATGGGCATTTGGGATTAGTCGGGTCACATAAGACAAACCAACGATGGGAGCAATGCTGATTATCACACGGATGCAGAATGTCCCATGTTTTGATGAGTCCTCTCTCCCAATCCGCAGCTGTCGGACGATCGTTGGGTGAGTGTAAACCTTTCACAAAGGCACGCATGAAGAGATCATTCAATTGTGGTCCCAAAGCAGAGCATTGTATCTGCAGATCTGTTGGTCGATTCGACTTGTCTGTTGGGTGTTCGATGAATAGGGATTTTTCACCCATCTCCAACCGCTCCTGCTCCTCCGCAGAGGATGCAGGGTAGGTCTTGGGACCCATTAGAGGATGACGAAATAGGAGATATTGATATAGCAGGACTGCGAGGGCATGGTCGTCAGTGTATATGCAGGGGTGTCTCCTCTTGGGATCCAACAGAGGGAGGTGTAGCGTTTCCAACACTTCGGGTGCTATATAGCCAGGTGTACCCAGTACATCAGGCGGATAGAGTTGCGGAACGACAAGTGAATCGATGTCAATGACCACACATGTGCCGCCAGAAGGATCGACTAAAATGTTCCTGCAGGAGAGGTCCGAATGCGCCAAACCCGCCTGGTGCAACCGTCGGACAGCTCGTGACATGAGAATACACAGCTTGAAATAGTTGATCCAGGATCCCAGTTCAGAGGGCGGTAGCATTTTCCGGAGCTTGGATCGAACGAACCAAGTTCCTTCTTTCTCTTGGCCCTTGAACTGCCCTTCTTGGAAAAAGTACGCGGAAGGATAAGTCGGGGCAACAATCCCGACTTGAGGTTTCATCACGATTGCGGTTGGCCAGCAGAACAATTTCTGAAAGTACTTGGCTGCCGTTTCACTGGATCCCTTCGCGCCTCCTTGAGCCTCGGAGATTGTCGGATTGTACTTTGTCAGAATCGCCTTCAGTCGCTCCAGACGCTGAGGATCCTTTCCGGTAGCGGCATCGTGGAAAAACTGAACAACATAGGACCGATCCGGAGCAAAGTAGGTCATCTTCATTCCACCGGCAGGGGGATCGGGCACCCTGTTGAACTCCAGAACACGTCCGTCATGTAGAGTGGCTTTTTCAGTGCTCATTGCGCGTTACCCCGATGCATGATCACCAGAGTCCGATCATCAAATGAACCGCGGATGTGGTAGGTGTCCAACCATAGACACAGCCTTGTGGCTCGATCCAGGTCCGCCCAATCGGGATCCGCTTCCATGTTTTTCGCTCCCGCAATCAACAAGGCACAAGATGAAAGGACGTCTCCCATATTTAGTCCCAGCTTGTCAGCGTAAAGCTCGGTCGACCTGATTTTGATAGGGCGAGAACCAGTCGGTTCGATCGTTTCGACGATGGAGTGGAATTCCGCCTTTCTGATGTCCTCCAAGGTCGGCAAATTAGTTGCCTTGAGAGCATCGGAAATGGCCTCTTCTGAGACACCAGCCATCCCGATGACGCCATTGAGGATCAAATCTGCCCGCATCCTAAGGATTTCCGGATCATTCGGGAAATAATCATCGGCCACACCATCTGTCATGACAAACAACGTGTCGAGCTGGCGGAAAAAAGCGTACGTTTTTCTGGCCAAGTAAGATTTTGGCCACTTTCGATCGGTCAGGAATTGAGTCTCTCCGGAGAACTGGCCGCTGTCCGCCACGCCCAACAGGTTAAGGTTGCGGTCTAGATCGATTGCCGCTGTCATCCCATCTCCAACTTGGCAAGCCATAACCAAGCTGAAATCCTGGCCTTGATGCCGCACTGGCACATGGGCAGCGAGCAGCAATGTGGCGGACAGATCGCTTGTCTTCAGATCGCGGTTATTCAGAAACTTATAATAGGCTGTTTGGCCTGCCAGGTCGCGAGCTTTTTCAATCACACTTACATAGGCGTCATCAAAAGCCTTGTGCAGCGCCTCTTGCATCTTTTCGATATCTGGCTCCCTAAATACCAAAGTAGCATCATCCCGAGACACAGTCTCGTTGGTCCATTCACTGCGTTCAATGATTTGGTGATCCTTCAAAGTTTCATCCATGCTCTTGATCGCGGCTTGGCAGGCGACTTTAGCTCCCACCCGCGAGAACGGATAAGATCCCGCCCCGTCGGAAATCGCAAACAGCGTCCAAGGCCCTGAACTTCGGACCTCAAACCAATCGTCACAATTCGTCCCTTCGTGCTTGTGTTTTCTGCCCCGCACCCTGGCTCCAAGGATTTGGAAGATTCCCTTAGTCTCGTCAAACTGATGGGACTCGTCATGTCTGTCAAGTCCTTCTGGAACTGGCTGATACCTCCACAGCTTACTGGCTGGTGATGAATTCTGATCAACCTGCTGAGTCGGTTGGAGACTCAAGTCAGAGGGAGGCTGGGATTCAGTTAGAGGTTCAGGCACTGGATTAGCTGTTTGTTGATTTGAGCATAAATTGGCAAGGGATTCATTTTCATTATTGTTTGAGGACATGAATTCGCTCCGGTAATTGAAAGACTGTTGCAATCTTCTGAGCCTATCTAAGAATTTCATTGACTACCCATTAGGGAGCCAATCAACGCAAACACGAAATCAACTTCAAGATAGTGCGAAGAATGATCGGCATATTTCGCCGTGAATCTCGACTATCCGTGTTAAACACGCGGCTCATCAGAATTTACGGAACAATCTGGATTTGAGGAGGCGGTGGAGGCAGATTGAGAGGTGCGTCCGAAGATTGTTGTACAGATTGAGAAGTTGTCTTGATAGAGCTGGACACCCATTTAAAAAATGCCTTCAAGGTTTCTGGGGCAAGGTTGTTCAACTCTACGACTATCTCAGTGACGCGTTTCAACATGTTTGAATCAGCGCCTGCACCTGCAGCGCAGGCGATGATGTTTGCCGGGCGCTTTTGCTTGATGCGGTCTGCGGCAGCTTCCCACGTATCCGTGGGTTGGCCGTCGGTCATAATGAATATGAGTGGCTTCCAGTCGCCTTTTTGACCAGGAACCGTTGATTTTCTAACTTCTTTGTCCATTACATTTTCTAGCAATTGCAAAGCTTCCCCGAAAGCAGTACTTCCCCCTGCCGAAAGTTGCGGCTCTATAAAACTCGGGAGTTCCACCAAAGGGGACAACTGCTGGGCACTGCTGTTGAAAGTGATGACGGACAGGAAGGCAGTCTCGAGGGCTTGAGGATCGCTTTTGAGGTCTGAAATCAGGGCCTTCATGCCCTGCTGGACAGCCGCGATGGGTTCGCCTGACATGGACCCGGAGGTATCCAGCAGCAAGTAAACCGGCAAACGACGAGTGATGTCAGCCATAAAATTCTCCTTTCACAACTAAATAGTGGTTAAGCTAATTTTCTTTAAAAAACTCCAGGAACAATTTGTCGAATCCCAAGCTCACTCTTTTTGCTTCCTTCTTAAGGGAGAGGAGAAACTCCTTCTCATTGTCGTCGAGCACTTTGCCCAGCGTATAAATCTTGCGTAATTTCCGGGCCTCGCTCGCATCGATCACCCCATCCGCGAGAAAGTTCTTCTTCAGTGCCTCAAAGAAGAATTCCTCGAACTCGGGGCTCAGCTTCTTGGCGCTTCGTCTCAAGTCGATCAAAAAGTCCGCCTCGGATTCATCCACAATGCCGAAAGCATAGATTTCTCGTTTCAGAATTTTGGTTTTCTCCGCATCAAGTGTCCCATCCCCCAACAAAATCTTCTTGAGCAACAATTTCCAATCAGCCATGTCACACCTGACTCTTGATGCGATTACATATTGCCGGGATATCCCAAATTTTGATCATGCCCCCCCTAAAAATTGAGACTGCTGTATTCAAAGGAACTTTCACCCTCTTCCTCGATTTACATCAAACGTGCCCGGGGCGTAATGCGCCTTGGAATTGCACCAAGGGCAGGTGAGCACGACATCCCTTTCGATTGGCGGACAGCAATGCACGTGCCCGTTCGGACACATGGCCCAGTAAGTGTTCCCGCAACCAGGACAAGGGATTGCACCTAACAGTTGGTCGGCGGCTATCTTCGGCATGCTGGTGATGCTTCCTTCGAAATCAAAATCGGTGACAGAATGGGCCGCCACGGCTTCGTAGATTGGGATGCGCGATTTGACAAACCCTATGCCTTGGGATTCCTCAAGACGCTTCGCATACCGGATCAGATAAAACGTCTTGCTCTTGATGCAGCGTGAGTGCAGAAAAATAAGTCGATCGGGTTCGTGAATCTCGTGGGGGTCATTCGGCCGCATCATCGTGACGCTTTCTGGTGGAAGAGGGGGAATATCGATACCTTTCCCCCCGGTGGTTTCAAGTTTCTGGCTTGAGATGGAAACAGACGCGGATATCCATTTGAAAAAACGTTTAAAAGATTCCGGTTCGGTGCCTCGCATGACCAGGACCGTTTCAGTAATGCGCTGGAGTTTTCTGGTGTCTGCATCCGGGCCAACAGCTATTGCGATCACATTTGCTCTCTTGCCGGAAATATTGGCGTGGAAACGGTCTGCGCTCCTTTCCCATGTATCCGTGGGATCACCATCCGTCATGATAAAAATAATGGGTTTGTAATCACCTTTCTGGTCCTGAAAACTCTTCACAATTTCTTGAGCCATGCGCTGTTCCAACAGATCAAGCGCTGCTCCGAGCGCTGTCCCTGAACCCAGCCGAAGGGTAGGGGGGCGAAAAACAATCAAATCCGTTAGAGGCACGATTTGCTGAGCTTTGGAGGCGAATGTGATTACGCTGATTGCGGCTGTTTCCAAAGCCATTGGATTCTGGCGAAGTTCGGCAATCATAGAGTTCAGACCCATGGAAAGTGATTCAAATGCTTCTCCTGCCATCGACTCGGAACAATCCAGCAAAAGGTATACTGGCAAGCGGCGGTTATAACTCATACTTTCTCCTGTCCAGCACCCATACCAGGGAGACACCACAGATTATGAATGGCCGCATTCATAAAGAATGTGAGCGATTTCACCAACATACGGTATCGAGGTATTTTCTGATTGTCTTGCGGGGAAATCCTGAACCATTTCTGCAATCTGGAGTTGCGTCCATCCCTAGTAGAAAAATACATTTGCAATTTTCAACACCTCTCGCAATTCATCCAATACGTTGCTCTTCCCCTCCACATTCCGGAATTGGAATCCAATTCAGAATGCCTAGCCGGCCATTCAACGAAAACTAAGATCCAGAACCAATCCTGATTCCTCTTCGAAATCGAAATTTTCTCTGTCGCTAATAATTCTCACTTAATCATCCATTCCTTCAATTCGAAACGGTCAATCAATCCCAGGTCATTCTATCGCCAGTTCCACCCGTCTGTTCTTTGAGCGCCCCTCAACCGTATCGTTATCCGAGGCGGGCCTTTTCTCCCCATAGAATTTTAGATCAACCTTCCAACCATCGCCCAACCCAACTGATCGCAGATAGGACAGGACCTGATCTGCGCGTTGTTTAGACAGTGACTCATTAAACTCTTCCGTCCCGATAGCGTCGGCATGTCCTTCGATCAACAGATTTCCGGATTTACTTTTCAATAATCCGGCAAAGGAATTCAGCTTGGCCTTTTCTTCTGGATTGATCGCCGAGCTTCCAGTTGCGAAATAGACGACCTCGGATGTTTTATGGGTCCCGGCCTCGGGTGCCGAATCTGGTTTCGCGATCGGGTGAACGGGCTCGGCAGCCGAGGATTCGACTACCTTCGCCTCTTCGATCGGCTTTCCTGAACCATCGGAAGAGTCTGCTGGATCGTGAGATCGAATCGGCGCAGCCGATTCTGATGAACCAGCGGGTGTATCGGGTATCGTGGTTTTTACGGGTCCTCCAAAGGCTAACCAGAGCAGGAATCCGCCCGCGGCGGCGACGACTGCGATTCCCAACAGCCATTTCCACCAACCTCCACGCGATGGAGTTTTATCGAGCAAATCCAACGTTTCCTTATTGCCCGCCATCCTTGACCTCCTTGAGATTCGAACGAATCAAGGCAGCAAGATAGTCTGCCGGTATCTCTGGTTCCGGACCTCCAATTCAAACCACTGGGACCCCGCAGGCATGGAGAATGTGACCTTCGCCGGCAAGCCGTCCGTGAAGTTCACCAAACGGTTCCCGGAGGAATCATAAATTGCCGCGGTCGGAGCGATGATCATGTTCTCATCCACCAATTCTGCGAAGATCTCTCCCAAATAACGCATGTCCTTTGAGATCTTGTGATCCCAGATGTCCACGCCAGTGCCGGTGTCCAGGTTGTCCAACTCGATCATCTGTGCTTCGTCGATTTCCTCCCCGATGCCGATGAGCACGCATTTCACGGGATTTCGCTTGCTCGCCTCTATCTGCCTGGCTAGAAACGTCGTATAAGACTTAACATCATCAAGGTCATTGATGTAACCATCCGTGATAAAAACATACATCCCACGCTTCGCGTCTACGAACCGATCGGTAAAATAGCGAACGGCGGGAGTTAAAATCGTCGACACGCCAAAATCCTCTTTCTGCGCCCCTTCAATCTGCAGCGTCTTGCATTGCACTTCAGTGAAGTCACCGAGAACCTCATAGGCGCTGCCGTCTCCGCAAGCCCAATAGATGACCGTCGTACCGCCATCCGCATCCAAGTTGCCCGCGAGATAGGCGATAAACTGGCGCGCAAGGGGTTCCATCTCGTTCTTCGTACGTTTGACGTAGCCATTATTGATGGCGTCATCATAGGCTTGTTTCTGGAAGGACTGTACGCGCCGCCCATCCACGTCTCGCGAGAGAACCCATCCTTGTTTCTCGTACCGCTTCACAATCTTGAGGGGGATGTCTCCGACCAACATCTGACCGTAGACACCCCGCATCGAAGAACTCGAATCCAACGCAACGCCCGTCTGCCACCCTTCTGCCTCTCGCCCCTGAGGTTCCATCAGAATCGTGAAATCCACCATATAGTCCTGCCCGACTTTTTTCACATTCACCTTGCCGAATTCCTTGGTCGTCAAATTGCTAGGGATCGAGTAGACATCCTGAGGGGGAGGTGATACTGGCTTGGAAGGCTGTTGAAAAAATTTCTTAAAAATTGACATGACTCAGCCCCGGTTACGGCTTGATGACTTCGGAACAATCCTGCTCAATATCCTGGTTGGGCGTGCGGATGAAGAATTTCTTCTCTCCCTTGGGAAGGATGAAACGGAATTTTCCCGGCATCCCGTCTGCCCAAGCTATTAATTCTCGCCCCTTGGAGTCTTCCACTCTGCCACCGGATGAGGTGATGGGCGTATCTTCATCGATGAGTTCCCCATAAAGAACTCCCATAATATCTGCTTCATCCTTCATCGACGCTACCATGCCATGGGACCACAAATCATAATCAATGCCAGACCCTTCGAACATATCATCGAAACGTTCCAATTGCCCCTCATCGACTTCTTCTCCGATTCCGATAAGAATGAGCTTGACTGGTTTTCTCTTGCCCGTTGCCATTTCCTTCCCAACTGTCAAACAATAGGTTGTTGCATCCTGTTCGTCTTCGATGATTCCGTCAGTGATGATTACGCCAAAAGTTAGATCGGACCCTTTCCCCACGTTCTCCACACAATGCTTGATCACAGGTAGGATGCGGGTGCCACGTCCCCATTTCTCTTTTTGGGGCCCCGAGATTTTGACAGATCCCCAGCCGGATTCATCGTATGTGCCGAAATCCTCGATCTTGCTACCATCCTGGCTGACTGCCCAGTAGACACCGTTCACTTTGCCCGATTTGGTTGCAGCACAGAGGATCCGCCCTAATCCCTGGGCAACAGCCTCCACATAGTTCGGCTCATTAGTTGAGAATGGCCCCATCTGCCCACCATACATCTTTTTTAGGGACAGGGATGCGTCCAACGCGAGGCACGCTTTCGAGTTGCCCTCTCCCACCAGCATCTCCGGATCGGGCATGAAGCACACAACGATTTCGTGAGTACCGTCTTTCTGCGGTAAGACATTCACATCAGCAAGCGGCCGAGTCAGGCTTTTCAAGATCTTCGCCATCTTGTCCTCCTAACAAATTGAATGAATGAGAAAAAAACAGGATCCCCTTTTTCTTTCCCTATACAAATGAGCCTGGTCTTGCGCAACAGGTGGCTCAATTGGCATCCCGCCCATTACACCGTAACCGACGCATTTTCCTGCACGGCACTGGAATCTAACGCAAGCCGCGTTGTTGCATCTTCTTTCTTTACTTGGCAGTTATAGGCTACAGCTCGCCTCTTTACATGTCAAGTCAATTAAACCTTCACATTCCACATAGATCAAAATTCAGCAGTTTCATCACATTAAAATCGACTTTTAGACTCAGATTTCAAAAACCTCTCACCGATTTGTCAGGGATGATTGTCAACATCTCAATAATACAATTATGTAATTCTGGGGTGTACTAGGATTGTGCTAAAATGAGCTCGACTTATAATTTCGACAAAAAGAATGGAGCAAAGTGTGGGCTCGATCGGATGCGCTATCTTTGTGGTCGGTGCAATCCTATGCATCATCGGATGTTGTTTGGAACGTGATGCCGAAAACAGGATTGGCGGTGGTTGGAAATTTGCTTTCGAAATCTGCTCAGTGATAAGCATTTTTTTCCCACCTTTGATTCTTTTCATGCTGTTGCTCGGGATCGTATATCTCATCTTGCATTTTGATCAACTTGCTTTTCCTGTTCTTTTGTCATGCGGTGGAGTAATTCTCCTTTTCTTAGGGTTCTTGATGTGGGTGTTTTCGAAGTTCTAATTCAATCGGTCCAATAGATTGATACTTCTATTTCTGCCTGACACAACATTTGTAAGAACCTCCAGGAGCACTCAATTGAGTCAAGAATGCTTCATAAAAATATGAATGACGATCTCGTTGCGGAGTCTGAACTAGTATCCCTGCTCCCATGGGGTGGAGCAAACAGATCAGGTGATCGTCCAACTCTGCTTCGCTGTGGCGGAGACGTCCTCGTTGAGCTATTCATGACTCCGCTATTCATACAACCGAATTGATCAAATGAGTAACCGCTCCTCTCCCTGGGCCACGATTGCAGTCTCGATCCTGATCATCGCCTTGATCGTTCTGCCTTTTCTCTTGAAAGGTGCTTGCCGATCGCGCCGCTCGACCGAGTCAAAACCGGCCCCACAAGAATCCCCGACATCAAGGCCAACTCTTCCCGATGATTTTTCGGCGCAAGTGGTTGGGGTCATCGACGGCGATACGATCGACGTCCTCGTCGAGAATTCGGGCGAAGGACAGGCTTCCGGAAGCAAGTTCACCGTCCGGGTGCGGCTGGCGGACATCGACTGCCCGGAGAAGGGGCAGCCCTTTGGGCGGAAAGCCAAGCAGGCGACTTCCGACTTGTGTTTCGGCGAGATGGTCCGCGTGAGGGGGGAACGGAAGGACCGGAACGGCCGGCTGCTGGGGGAAGTCATCCTGCCGGACGGGAGGTGCCTGAACGAGGAGCTCATCCGGTTGGGCTACGCCTGGTGGTTCGAACGGTACTCCACTAGGATCGCGCTCCAGGCGATCCAATCCGAGGCGCGCGACGCTCGGCGCGGCCTCTGGGCGGAGGAAAATCCCGTCCCTCCGTGGGCCTGGCGCAAACGGTCCCGAACGCATTAGCGGGCAGAGGTTTCTCAAGTACACATCGATCGAGTGCAAACCCTTGTGGAAGTGGATGGGGAGCCTCGAGTCAGCGGCAGGCATTCGACCTGTTGACAAACATTCAGCTCGATTCGTTTCGCTTGGTTGTGAGAATGAACTGGATGCGATCACTCTTCCATCTGACATCAACAAATTACCGGAGGAGCTGCCTCCAATAATCCGCCGCTGAGTCCTTGACCACCAGGATCAGGTGGTTGCACGCCCGGGAAAGCCCCACGTAGAGCAACTCCTCGGAACGCAGGGAACCGTCCCCGGCTGAAACACCGGCATTGACAACGCCCGGACCGCCGGCTGGCACGGCCCCTTCCTTCGGCAATTGGGAAACCAAAGTAGCATGTCCGCCTTGCGTGGATTTATCGTCCAGCCCCGCCAGGATCACCACTTCGCGCTCTAGCCCCTTGAACTTGTGCACCGAGGCGCAGAGGACCCGGCCGGCCGGCGGATCGAGCGACTCGGCCAGCGGGAATTCGGGGTGGGTGGCCAGCTCCGCGAGAGGGCTGTATTTCCAGCGGGTGAGGGTCAGCACGGCGATGTGCTCCGGCGGGATGCGGTCCTCCCGGGTGAGGCGCCGCAGCAGATCCAGCACCTGGGCGCGAAGCTCCTCCCCGCCCGAGTACTCAGCCAGTTCGATGGGCCGCCCCTCCGGGCAGTCGGCCGGAGCCTCGATGGGGGCGGCGGAAAAATGCCGGACGGCCTGCTGGATGGAGCGGGTGTTGCGGCAATTGACCGTCAGCGGGTAGGGAGGATCCGAGAGCGGGATCCTGCCGGCATGGGGATAGATGGCCTGGTTGCTGTCGAAGAACACGTAAAGCACGCTGTCCGCGGAGTCGTGCAGCAGGCATTGCAGGATCACCCACCAAGCGTCCTTGAAGTCCTGCCCCTCGTCCACGATGATGGCGTCGTAGCGGTCCGGCCGCCACGACAGCGCCTCCAGCATGGCGTCCGGTAGCAGCTCGTCGTAATACCGGCGGTGGTCACTGGCGTCCACGGGGATCCCCGCTTCCCGGACCCACTGCTCGCAAAACTCGAGGAACGGAAACACGTCCAGGTTGGGGCACGGCAGCAGCCGGCTTCGCAGGAAGGCCCCCAGCCCGAGGTTGAAGCAGGCCAGCAGGACGCGGAAGCCCTGCCGGGCCAGCCGAGCGGCCTTCTCCGCCGCCAGCAGGGTCTTGCCGGAGCCGGCGCAGCCGCAGATGCCCGCCCGCCGGTGATACTGGAGCAGGTCCAGGAGGCGGTACTGCTCCTGGGTCAGCTGCATCAGCTTCCGCTGCTCATGCAGGATCTGCCCCCAGAGTGCCGGCCGGAACTCTTGCTGCTTGCCGAGGAGATCCGAGAGGGCGTTGATCAATTCCGGCGCAGGACGCGTCTCGTGGATGGTCCGCTCCCCGCGGTAGTGGGCAAAGATCCGCCCGACGGCGGCGGGCAGGCGGCCCAGGTCCTCGGCGTCGAGAATGATTGCCCGCGGCTGGTCGGGCGCCAGTTCCGAGGGGCCAATGACGTGGTCCGGGAAGGCGACGCCGTGGGCGAAGACGCCTCGGGCCTCGGCGCGCAGCATCGTCTCCAGCTGGTCCCGCAGGGCGTACATGCTACGGCGGGCCTGGGCGAAGGGGTCCTTGATCCGGCGGGCCGTGCCGGAGCCGGACACGCTGCTCCAGGCGCCCGTGGCCGGATCGTGGCGGATGGTGCCACCCTTGGCCTCCAGCACCAGCACGCCCCGCTCCGGGTGGACCACGACGAAGTCGGCTTCGCCGTCCTTCGCCCGGCGTTCCCGGTCCAGCCCCTGCCAGGCGACGCTGTGAAACACCCGGTAATCGTCGTCCAAGGCCTCCCGGAACCGTTCATACAGGAGCCGCTCCGCGGCGCTCTCGGTCTCGGGCTGGATCGGGTCGGGAAACATCCGGGCCACTCTGAACACCTCGGGGCATTTTTGTTCATTATACCCTGTCGCTGGCGCGATTTGACGACTGGAGGCGATGCGGTTATACTCCCGACTGATTGATTCCTTCAAGTTGGACCAGAGGTGCACCATGACCATGTGCCGGGATGAGACCGCGAGATGTCCGCTCTGCGGAAAAGAGCAGGAGTTCCGCATCTACCCATCCGTCAACGTCCGGCTGAATCCGGAATTGCGGGAGAAGATCCTGGACCTCACCCTGCCGGACATGCTCTGCCAGGGGTGTGGCGAGACGGTTCGGATGTACTACGACCTCCTGTACCACGACTCGGAACGTAATCTAGCGATCTACCTCGCGCCCCCCGGCGGGGGGGCCGACCTGGACGGCCAGGAAGCGTTCGGCCCGGAGTACACGAACCGGCAGGTGCGGAACTGGTGGGAACTGGCGGAGAAGATCAGGATCTTCGAGGCCGGCCAGGCTGACTACGAAGTCGAATGCGCCAAGATCATACTCGCGCAGGTGAACGGCATTGGGCCGGACGACCGGTTCTACCTCCTCGAGTTCAACCAGACCGATGCAGGCGACACGCGGGCCGCCTTCGTCTGGTTCTCCCCGCAGGGGCCGAACTCGTTCTCCATGGATTGGACGGCCTTCGCCAAGGATTACGCCAGGCATTTCGAGGAGTTGAAGACGATGTACGCCAGCCGGGACGAGTGGATTCTCCTCAATCGGAATACCCTCCTCCAGGACATCCGCGCCGAGGCAGATTCGACAGGCACCCGCCCTCCGTCTTGATCCTTTCCTCTGCAAAGGCACTCGATGCGGCCGTGGCCTCAAGGGTCTCGGCCGAATCCCATACCATCAGGGCAGAATCTCCAGCGGGCTCGACTCCGGGATCCACCAGCGGTGGCCGAAGCGGGCGGCGTCGGCCGAGGGCGGGACGCACTGGCACCGCACCCGCACCGGAAACCGGGCCTGCCGGATCCGGTCGATGTTTCGGGTGTCACTCCCGGCGGTGCCCCAGAAAACCACCTTATCTCCGGAATCGAGACGGCAGGTCAGGCGGACGTTTCCCTTCTTGGACGTGACCGGCCCCTCCACGACGGCGACGAGGGTCAACACCTGCAATCCCTCCGACTGGATCATGGCATCCCCTGTTCTTCCGGAGGACAGGGCCGTCGCGGGGGCGCCACCCGGCGGGGATCCAGAAGCTGGATGGCCAGTTTCTTCCCATTGAGATTCCGGTCGCTGCCCACCGGAAAGGTTGCGGCTTCCCTCTCCCGCCACATGTTCAATGTCCACATGGAGGAACCCCGCCGCGATGAGGGCGGCATGGCGGGAGGCCAACTGGGCGGCTTCGCCGTGCACCAGCGAGATGGGCGTCAACCTGTCCTGGCACGACAGCCACCGCAGCGTGTCCGCCAGGTCTGTGTGGGCCGAGAACACCCGGTACTGACTGACGGAAGCCCTGACCTCGACGCTCTGGGCCTCGCCCGGCTTCGAATCCCGCCGGGATTGCCGGGTGACGGTCTTCTTGCCGGCAGCGAGCTGGCCGGCCGGGGTGCGCGGGTCCGCCCACCCCACCAGGAGGACACGGGTGGTCTCGCGCGGCAGCAGCTGGTCCAGGAGCGAGGCCGAAAACGCCTCGTCCATCATCCCGCTGGTGGTGACCAGGATTGACGGGCGCGGCAACGTCCCGGGGATCTTCCCTTTCACCGTGGGGAACGCCGCCGGGCCCAGCCGGTAGAGTTCGGGCCGGAACCAGGGGGGTGCGGAGGGCCGGGTAATTTCCACCCCGTAGACCACCGAGATGGCGTCCGCGGTGGGGGACGGGCAGTAGATCGGGACTTCAGCTGGGAGTTTCCCCTCCGCGCGGGCCCGCCCCAGCTCGAACAGGACCTTTTGGGTCCGGTCCAAGGCGAAGGCCGGGATCCAGACCACCTCCCCGTGGCTTACCGCCGTCGCGACCTCCTGTCGGAAGCGCGCCAGTTCGGCGGCGGCGTCCTTCGGGCGGGTTTCGCCGCCGTAGGTGGATTCCAACCAGACCCGGTCGGCCGGGGGCGCCGGCTCCGGGGCGCGCTCCAGGGGGGACAGGTCGTTCCCCAGGTCGCCGGAGAACAGCAAGCAATCGGTTTTCCCGGCATGCGGGACGGTGAGGAGCACGGAGGCCGCTCCCGGCACGTGGCCGGCCTCGAGGAAGGTGGCGGACAGGCCGCCGGGCAGCGGGAAGGCCTGCCCCAGTGCCCGCACCTGGACCAGGCGGAGGATTTCGGCCAGGACGAGTTCCTTGCAGCTGTCGCACGGTCGCAGGTCGACCGATTCGGCATCGGACACCGTCTCCCGGCTCCCCCGCCGATGTTGGCGATTGGCCGCGAAGATTTTCGATCCCCACGGGCAGTCCGGACGCCAGTGGGCCGTCACGTAGGCGCCCTTCTTCCCCGTCTTGACCGACTTGGCGGACCAGTACCAGTCACGACTCTCGGATCCGTACCGGACAGCCATTCCCAGCATCACCGGCAGCAGCGCGCGCGTTCCCGGCGTGCAGTAGACCGGATTACGATAGCCGGTGCGGACCAGCTGGGGCAGCCGGCCGCAGTGGTCCAGGTGGGCGTGGGTGAGCAAGAGGGCGTCGGCGCGGACCGCTTCGCCGGGCAGCGGCGTTTCCGCCCGGTCGCCGTCATCCGCGGGATCATCTCCGCCGGCCGGGTAGAGGGCGCCACAGTCCAGCGCGATCCGGACGCTTCCGGCCCGGACCACTGCCAGCGAACCGGACACCTCTCCCGCCCCGCCGTACCAGGCCACGGGGACCTCGGACGAGGGGGCGCCGGCGATTCCGAGGACCGCCAGCACGCACACCACGACGAACTTAAAATTGGTGATGAGGATTCGCGCTTGTCTTTCGAGCATTTCCTATCCGCCAAATTTCAATATCCGCCTGTCCTAAAGTCACAACAGGATCCGACGGAGGCCAAGGGGTGATTCCAGCCCGCCAACATGGATTGCAAGCTGACAAATCTGGTGATCGAGTTTGATCAGCCCAGAATATTGATGAGGAAGATTGCGGAATAGCTATGAATCGTCTGTAAATAGGGAATCCACAGCTCCAGGCGGGATGACCCCGCCGGTATGAGACCCCCCCCTACTGCCTCGATCCCCGGTGAGGCACATTGCAACAACTCCTGAAGCTAGAATGATAAACTCCGTTGAAACTGATGGCAAGCGCGAAGATGAGGTATCATCTAATTGGCGGGACAGTTGGAGTAAAGAAGACCTACCCATCCATATTGCGGAAAGAGATTTCATTTCCTAAGTTCGATTGCCTGAATGCAGATCGGGCAGCCGGAGCCTTTGACCTTGTTGCGGATGGTGGACGGGTAGGCATGGCCGTGGGGACAGAGCCACCAGACCCGGCGGTTGGAGTGGGGCGCGACTTCACTGGGCGTGCGCGGCTGGTTGAGTGTGGGATGCCATTCGGCAGCGATGGCCGGGAAGATCGCCGCCAGGCTCTTTTCAAACACCACCTTCATGCCGGTGCAGTAGGGGCAGCCGGTGCCACGGGTGGTGCGCATGTTGGGCGTCGTCCGCCATTCGTGCCCTTCGGCACATCGCCACCATACCTTGCGATTGGTGGCGGGCAGCACATCGGCCGGAGTCAGGGAGCCGTTTTTTGCGGGGTGCCACTGCCGGGCCACTTGGGGAAACAGGGCCTGCAGGTTGTTGTGCTCGTTCACCCGACGGCGGGCGCAATAGGGACAGCGGTTGCCCCGGACCCGGTGCCCCACATGGGTTTCCCACTCGTGCCCCAGATGGCACCGCCACCAGACCTTCTTGGATGATTTCGGCGATACATCCCAGGGTGTCAGTTTGCCATTCTTGTCCGGGTGCCATTGCCGGGCCTGGGCAGGGAACCGGTGGGCCAGGCTCATTTCGGGAGTGACCCGGAGCCCGGCGCAGTAGGGGCACCCGCGGCCGGAAGTCCGGGTGATGATCGCGGTGTGCCATTCGTGGCCGTGCTCGCACCGCCACCATACCTTGGCGTTGGATCCGCAGTGAAATTGGGAGGGCTTCCGAGCGCCATTCTTCGTCGGATGCCATTGCGCGGCCAGTTCGGGATGGCGGGCGGCCAGGCTGTTTTCCGGAGCGACATACGTCCCGCCACAATACGGACAGCCGTTGGTGCGCCGGCTGCCCACAGCCGCCCGCCATTCGTGGCCGCGGGAGCAGATCCACCAGACGACCTTGCGCGAACCGGCGAATACATTCGCCGGCGTGAGGGAACCATTCTTCGTCGGGTGCCACTGGGCCGCCAGTTTGGGAAACCGTTGGGCCAGACTGCGTTCCGGAGACAGATATTTTCCCGCACAGAATGGACAACCGCGGCGGAGACGCTCGGAAACCAACGCCACCCACTCATGCCCATGGGGGCACACCCACCAGGCCACCGTGCGGGTGAAGGGGAAGATGTCGGCCGGACTCAGGGAGCCGTTTTTCGTCGGGTGCCACTGGGCGGCCAAGTCGGGTCTGCGTTCGGCGAGGGATCGGCGTTTCATCATGTCTTCTCTGGATCAACGGATAGCCTACCATAATACAGCCTGAGGGCCGGCGATGAATCTGGGTCGTGGAAATGGCGCAGCCGTGGAAACCGTGGAAATCCTAAGCGGATTTCCACCGTTCCCACCGCCGCTTGGAAATCCCGGCGGGCCGGGATTCCCACATTCCCACCACCCCGGCGACGAGGACGACACAGCTATGTCCTCACTACGGATTGTTCTCGGGGAAGGGCAGGGAAGATGCCGGCGAAAGTGACTGCTTCCAGCGGCTGGTCATTCTTCCACAGGAGCTGATGAAAAAGCTGTGAAAAACAACCACTCGAAAGATGTAACCAACCGCGTCGCAGAAGTTGGAGCAATTTGCCTGGAAGATGGGCAGGGACGCCTTTTTATAGGAAAGCGATTTTGAGTACTGGACCACGATCGGATTAGAAGACAGGGGCTGATCCTGTCAGTTCACATCATGATTCTAGCGACTGGAAGTATGGTCGTATGCTTTGGATGAATCGGGAAGGGAAGCGAGGATACACTTTGCCATATTGAGATAGGAATCGGCTATGCCAGCTCAAGAGGATCCGCTTTTTCGCGCGGGTCAAAGCGACATAGAGAATTCTGGCCTCTTCCCGCAGGATTTCCTGTCCGTGGTTGCTATCACGCTCGCTCTCTGCTTTTTTTATGGAATAAAATGAGGGATAGACCGTTTCGTTGCACTCCGGAATGATCACGGTGTCCCATTCCAGGCCTTTCGCCTTGTGCACCGTGGCCACCACAATTTGCTCATCCTCTAGGATCAGATCGGACTCCTTGTAGTGTTGGTAGACGGGAAATTCATACTGCAATTGATCTCTCAAGGTACGCGCCCGACATTTCAGCGCCATGTGCCGCTGCAGCTTCTCCAGGTGACGCTGGTCATCGTTCAGGATCTTCATCCGGCTCAACGAACAAAACAGTGAGATAACCTCAGCCAATGAGGTAGCTGTGTCGAGGCGCTTCTGAATATCCTCCCAAATGGGAGCGAAATTTACCTGAAAACGTCGCATGGTTCTTTCATTCTGGGAAATGACTTCTCGACGCCGCTGGGTGGACTCATTGGCCAGAGTGCTCAAATGCACCGCCAGGCGGGCGGTGGCGAGCACATCATCCAAAGCATCATGTGTATTTTGTCCTTCAAGGCCAATTTGATCAATCAGACTGCCCAGTTTGTAACTGGTAGCCGTCGGGCAGAGCCGCCGGACCAGATCCAGTGTGTCAAAACGGGGATATTGTTCCGGCAGAATGTTGTGAGGAAGAGCCCTGGCTAGATGAGCACACAGCACGGACCAATCATAAGGGAGATTGTGCGCCACCAATGGTGATGAACCGATAAATTCGATGAACTCTTTGAACACCTCGGCTGCGGGCCGGCCGTGCTGCTGTAAGAAAGAATTGGAGATGTGATGGACCTGATACGAATCGCCCACATCCTTCCGGGTGTTTAGATGAAAGTTGAATTCCCGGCCGATCTTGCCCTGAACAAGCTCCACGGCGGCGATCTGGATGATATCGGCTGTCGCCGTGTCCAGACCGGTGGTCTCGGTGTCAAAAACAACCACTCGCCCATCTTGCAGGCTGGCCGAGAACCGATCCAGCAGCGGCACAGGATCCGGATTACCGCTTGAGAGAAAATCCGTCGGCCGCAGTCCCACCGAATATAACGAATTCACCATTTGCCGGGATTCCTTCAAGGTGGGGACACCGGCAAATAGATGGAACAACCGAATCCAAGAAGTCCGGTGGATTGGGTTTTCCAGAGCACCGAGAACACTCATCACATCCTTGACGATCTTCCGTCGAAACAAGTCGAATCCCGAGACTTTGAAATGAGTAATACCAAGCCGATCCAACCACGTACTGAACGCATCTGCGGTTTGATTGGTCCGAGTCAGGATGGCCATCGGGTTGGGATCCTGCCGAATCAAATATGGTAGGGCGGTATTGCAAAGATAGGCCACCTCCTGCCCTCGCTCCCCATCGAATTCTAAAACGAATAGGGTGTTTTCTTCGGTACGGGTCTTGACTGCCGAGATGGGTATTTCATTCCAATGAGGATTGAGATGCTCTCTGGCATAAGCGTTATACATATTCAGAAGCATCGCCGGAGAACGATAGTTTTTAATCAGGTGATGGGGTGTGAATTGGGCAATCGTCCGTTTCAGCACCTCATGGTTGGCCCCCATGAAGGAGAAAATGCTCTGCTCATAGTCGCCGAATAGGACGACGTGCGCCTGGTCTGACATCAGGAGCCGGAGGATGTGCCACTGGATCGTGTTAAGATCTTGAATCTCATCGGCTTGGATCCAATTGTAACTGGACAGGTGGAGGGCTCGCTTTCCATCCAGATGATGAACTGTCAAATTAAGCAGGTCGTCATAGTCCAACGCCAAAGAATCTTGTTTCATTTGTTCGTATTCGGTACAGATCATGCCGAAGACGGAGCGGGTGAGGGAATCATTCGGCGAAGGCCCGACCTTCAGATATCCTTCCCGGAGCAACTGACGGGTGGACTCGACAATTTCAGGAGCTACAGCCAGCCGGCGCTGGTTCAGAAAATTGTTGTACAACAACAGGAGATCGGTTTTCAGCTTCTCCTGGTTTTGATCTATGTACGGCCGCGCTACGATCGGATCTCCATCCCGCGTGCTTTCCATTGCCTCCAGCATCAACTGGTGGGAATCCTCTTCATCCAACATGGAACTGGCTTGGGGAATCAGTTGGTTGCGGATGAGGAATTGACCCGCAAACGCATGGAAATTACCGATAAATATCCGATCCGCCTGCGCTCGGGCGTGAATCCTTTCGACCATGTTTCGAGCCGCACGATTTGTAAAGGTCAGGCACAGCATCTGGGCCGGATCGATCCCAGCGCTCACAGCGATATTCACCCGTTGAGACAGGAGTTCCGTTTTACCCGTCCCCGGTGGAGCAAAGACGACATGGTGCCCCGATTGCAGCTCCGCAATTTTCTGTTGTTCTTTCGATAGTTGAATCATCTTGAGTCGTGGCAGGCATTTCGAGCGAAAGGATAAATCTCCAAGCCCACCCTCCGGTTGTTCATTCCTTCCCGTGCTCGCGGAGGAGGCGGATAAGCAGGTTCAGGAGCTTTACATCGGCGAGTTTGAAGGCCTGCAGGAAACCTTTGAGGGAGCGGCGGCGCTCCGGCGGCATGGACTGGACCAGCCGTAGGATCCCGGTGTCGTCGCCCAGGTCCTTCTCCTCGGCCACCCAGAAGTGCACCGGGATGTGAAACGCTTTGCTGATCTGCTCCAACCGCTCCAGGGTCCAGGGCGCCCGGCCGTTTTCCAGCTTGGTGATCATGTTCAGCGGGATGCCGGTGGCGTCGGCAAATTCACGCTGGGTCAGGCCCTTGCGCTTGCGGTATTTCAGGATGCGGGCCCGCACTTTGTCGGGCAGTTCGGGATGAGCCATCGGTTTGTCCTCGGGCGGCATTGTACCTGAAATAACAAAACAACGGAAGCATTGCCTTACTCGTCTATATAGACAAGTTTTAAAGATTTTTCTTGACTACATCGGCGAGGGCCACTAGAGTGCCGCCCCATGAGCTACCCGATTATTACTCTGAACGACGAGGTCTATGTGACGGCCAGTGACTTTTCGGTCCTGGTGGGGGTGGACCCATGCACCGTCTGGAAATGGGCCCGCAAGGGTCTGATCCAGACCACCAAGCTCAAGGGGCTGCGCCTGGTCCGGCTGGATCGGGAGGCCGCGGCCTTCCGGGAACTCCGGCAACGGGTGCGCAATCGAGAGGGGGCTTCCCTGACGGAATAATTCTGGGTTTCATGGAGGCATGGAGTGGACAAGCTCAAGGTCCTGACGGTGTCGTTGTATCTGCTGGCGGCTACCGACCTGGCGTTCTGCGCCGGCGGGTCGGTCCTCAAGAAGGTCATGATCGCCTTCTACGTGGCGGCCGGCGTGGCCGCAGCCGGGCTACTGGTCTGGTATTTCGTCAAGAAACGGCAAAGCTGAGAGGGAGGGGAGTCATGAGAAAAATGTTCGGAGTCCTCGGCCTGCTGCTGATGAGTTCGCTGGCCTGGGCCCAGGATGTGTCGGGAACCATCCAGGGCGCCATCGATGACGTCACCAACATCGCCTCGGCCGTGGGGGCGGTGGTCATGGGCATCGTCGGGGTGGTCGGCCTGGGCCGGGCGGCCTACAAGTTCGCCCATGGCGACACTGACGCCGTCACCTCGCTGATCATGGGCATCGTGGCCCTGTTCATCGGCGCGCTCTGCGCCACCTTCATCTGAGCGGCCATGCCCTACAAGCCGATCCACCGCAACCTGCAGCACCAGCCCCGGATCTGGGGGGTGAGCTTCGCCAAGCTGTTTGCCGTGCTGTTTGGCATGCTGCTGGTCCTACTGGCGGGTTTTTCCATCTTCGGCCAGGGCTTTCTGGCCCTGGCGGTCGGGGCGGGGCTGGGGCTGGCCGGCTACGGGCTGGCCTTTTACCTGGATTCCCGGGATCCGCTGGAGCGTCGGCGGGCGGCCGGTTTCATGCGCGACCGGCTTTCTTCCGGTTCCCTGTCCCACCAGGTGGTGAGGCTTCGGGATGAGCACCTTTAGCGCCCTCTACCGCGACCTGGCCCGGATGGAGCAGAAGCTGGACAACCTGCTGCTGTACGTGGACTTCTTCCCCAACCGCCACGACCTGCCAGCCATCCTGCTGAAGGATGGGGCGGTGGTGGCGCTGTTCCGGCTGGCGGGGATCGACTACGAGGGGCTGAGCGAGGACGAGAAGGAGCAGTTTTCCTACTATGCCCGCACGGCCGTAGAGCAGCTGCCCGACGACGGCCGGGGTTTCACCCTGTCCAGCCTGCTGATCCGGGACTGCGCCCGGCTCGAGCCGCTGGTCACCCACGCCGGGGCCAATCCGGTCATCCGCTTCGTCCAGGAGAAGAAGCAGGCCTTCTGGGAGGAGCAGGCCCGGCGCTCGTATTCCAACCAATTAGTCTGCGCCCTGCGCTACTACGATCCCCACGCGGTCCAGCCGTCCTGGCCGACGCTGGTGGCGGAGCGCAAGCGCTTCGAGTTCTTGCGGCAAAGCGTGGCTGGCCGGGTGGACAAGCTCCACCAGGCCGTCCTGACTTTCCGGGCGGCCCTGGAACGCTTCGGCTTCCAGGCCCTGGACCGGGCGGAGAGTTTCGCCGCGCTCTACCGGCTCATCAATCGGGCCGAGCCGCCAGCCTGGCGCTCCGACCTGTCGCTCAACGCCCAACTAGCCCAGTCCCATTTTTTCTTCGCCCAGGATCATCGGCTGGTCCTCAACGACGCCACCCACGCGGCGCTGGTTGGGATCAAGTACCCGCCGGCGGGCACGGTGGCGCTGTACCTGCGGCGGCTGTACGAGCTGGATTTCCCCTTCGTGCTCCGCCAGAGCTTTGGCTTCCCGGACAAACAGAAGCTCTGGAAGTCGATGGACTTCTATAAGAACATCGCCGCCAGCCTCGCCTCGGTGGACAAAACCTGCGGCCTGTACGTGAACGAGGCAGCCGACTTCCAGCGCCGGGTGGAAAGCGACAAGGAGCTGCCGGTCTGGTGGAGCCTGGCGGTGGCCCTTTATGCCGGCGACGCCGAGGAGCTGAAGACCCGCACCCTGCAGGTGGCCAACCTCCTCAAGGAGATCGGCGCAGCGGGGATCCCGGAGCGGACCAATCTCAAGAACGGCTACTTCGCCCTCTTCCCCGGCCACGAGCGGTTCTACCTGCGGCACAGCCTGGTGGCCACGGCCAACGTCGGCGACCTGTTCTCGGCCTATGCCCTGTCAGCCGGGGACCGCCAGCCCATCGAGTACTTCCAGGACCGTACCCGGGGGGTGTTTGCCTACAATCCCTTCACCGCCCGGGAGAAGGCCCACCACCTTTGTCTGACCGGTCCCACCGGTTCGGGCAAATCGTTTGCCGTCAACAAGCTGCTGATGTCCTCGCTGATTACCGATCCCACCCTGTACGTCATCGACCTGAAGCGCTCCTTCGTCGAATTCTTCGAATTTCTGCAGGAGGAAATGCCGGCCGACACGGCGGTGATGCGCGTGAGCAAGGACCGGACGGACTTCCGGTTCAATCCCTTCCTGCTGGCGGACCTGGACGCGCCCGTGCCGGAGGCCCAGATGAATTTCTGCCTGGGCCTGCTCAAGCTCATGGCCGGATCGGCCCTGGCAGACCCGGACACCGAGTGGGCTGCGCGCCAGGGGCTGGAGCTGTTTTTCGAGCGCTACCGGGTGCTGCTGCGCAACCAGCCGGAACCGGGCCGCGCCGGGATCCCGCCCCTGGAGCTGCTGGCCAACACCCTGGAGCGCAAAACCGACCGCCGCGCCGTGGCCAACGCCCTGCGCCTCTGGACCGTCGGGCGCAAGGGCGAGATTTTCAACTCCGGCCAGGACAATTTGCGCCTGGCCCGGTACTGCTACTTCGACATCGCCGACTGGGAATCCGACCCCGCCCTGATGGCGGCGCTGGTGTACGCGATCTTTGCCAAGATCTACGGCGACGTGACCGACGAGCGGAAACAGGCGACGCCCAAGTATCTGTTCTGCGACGAGGCCCACCTGTATCTCCGGCAGAGCCCCGAGATGGCCTACTGGCTCGAGCTGCTGTTCCGCACCGGCCGCCACCACAATCTGCTGGTGGGGATCGTCACCCAGTCCATCAAGGATCTGGTGGATGAGAGCTGGCCCTGGTCCAAGGGCATCGTCGAAAACATCCGCCAGGCGTTTTTCTTCAACGGCCAGAAGGATGTGGCGGAGGCCTTCCGGGCCTTCCAGATGAAAGAGCATCACGTCGAGCAGTACTACCGGCTCAAGCCGGAGCACCACGAGGTGCTGTACTGGTCAGCCGGCGGCCTGCGCCGCATCCTGCGCCCGGTCACCGACCGGCACACCTACTGGCTGGCCACCACCGACCCGCGGGAGCGGGCCGCGCGCCGGCGGGTCAAGGAATGCTGCGGCGGGGACGTGCGCGAGACCGTCGAGACGCTGGTCCACGAAACGGCCGGCTGCGCCAGCCGGGAGGAACGGCTGGCGGCCCTGGCGGCGTACTTGGAATCTCGGCCGGAGCGTCCGGGCCGGTGGCCGGCGGATCCACCCATTCTCATCCAGGAGGGGCACGCATGAAAAAAGTTCTGTTTCTGCTGCTGGTGTGGGGTTCGGTCTCTTCGGCCTACGCCTTCATCTTCCACGATCCGGGGGCGTATGCCCAGCGGGCGGCCCAACTGGTGGAGCACATGGGCAAGTGGAACGATCAGCTCGGCAAGATGAATACTCAGATTCAGCGGTTCCAGGAGTACCAGCAGACGTTCCGGCAGTACTACAACACCATCAACTCGATCTACCGCCGGGTATCGAACCTGTCCTGGAGCAACCTGATCACCACCGGCCAAGGCGTGTACCGGGACGCCCAGCGGCTGTACGACCTGCTGCCCGGTCCCGACTCCTACCAGTATCTGGAGGCCCTCGATTACCTAACTGAGAATCCGCTGTATGAGGAAAACGCGGACTACCGGCGGTATGTGGATGAGCTGGTGGAACGCCACGCGACACTGCTGGACAACCTGAATCGCCTCCAGGAGCAGTTGGAGGCCATCCGCGCGGTCCAGAACAGCCGCTTGGACAAGTTCGCGGTCTATGAGGCGGCCAACGAGGCCATATCGGCCGGCACTGGGGAGGCCTCCATCACCGAACAGATGGCGTTGCTCAACGCCATCGCTTTGGAGCAGGCCCGGCAGAACCACGAGATCGCTTCGATGATGCGGATGGTGCTGGAGCAACAACTCGGAGATGCCCGAACGGCCGCAGATTTCATCAATCAGCAGGGCGAGATCAACAAACGTCGGGGTGAAAACATCCCCGAACTTCTGAAACTGGTCCAGCCCGCCAACAAGAAGAAATAAAGGAATAGAGGAGTCCGTTTTATGCCGGAAGGTATCTTCTCCTTTGGGACTCTGGCGAGAACAATCTGGGACGCCTTGAACGGTACCAGCTTCAACGCTGCCGAGGGCTTTCTCGTCCTCGGTACGGGCCTGTGGAGCATTATGTGCCTGTGGGCGTTTGCCAATGAAGCCATCGATATGGCGTCAGGGAAGGGGACCAACCTTCCCAAACTGCTGTTGCGCTGGGCCATCATTGGTGCCCTGTTAGCGGCCTGGCCCACCATGGCAGACAATCTGTTTGGCGTCGCCGCCAGATTGGCCGATCAAATGCCCGATGCGGGTCAACTCGCCTCATACTACCTTGATGGTTACAGCAAAATGCAGAATACAGATCAAGCTGCCGTTGCCGGTCAAGGTTCACTGGGCATGATGGGAGCGATCGTCGCCTTGCCAACCGCGATGACTTTGCATCAGATTTCCACCCTTGGTGGACTGGTGGCGATCCTCTGCTACGCCATCATGTTGGTTTCGGTGGCCGGCATTTTTTCGATGCTTGGAATCTATCTGATCTTGGGACCCGTTTTTATTCCGCTCGGTTTAACTGACGCATTCAGCTCGTTCTTCTATAAGTGGGTCGGCGTGGTCCTGAGCTTCTTCTTGGTCATTCCGATCTATGGGGCCACCCTCGCTGTCATCATGGCTTTGCTCGGCGGGTCGGTGATCAACCTGTCCAATCTGGTCGGTCTCCCCTCATTGGAGCATGTCTTCCAGGCAGTGATTGGTCCGATCATCTCGGTCGGGCTCATCTTGGGGGTAAACAAGATTGCTTCATCCTTGACCGGTGCCTATTTTGGACAGACAGGCTCAATGGCGTTCTCCATCGGAGCGGCGGCCGCGGGAATCGGGGCCAAACTGGGCCTGTCGGCGGCCACGGCCGGAGCCGGTGCTCCAGCGGCGGCCGGCGCCGGAGGAGCGAGCGGTTCCGCGGCGGTCACCGCGGCGGTCAGCGGCTCATCCACGCCGGCGGCCTCCGCCGTCCGGGAGGGCTGACATGGGCGGCAGCGACGATTTCATCCGCGCTACCGGGCATCTGGCTTTCGTCAACCTTTTCCTCAAGTACGCCGTGGCCGTGCTCGGCCTCGCCTGCCTGGGCCTGAGCGGCGCACTGGTCCTGGTATCGCGTCACGTCGGCGAGGTGAAGCCCTTGCCCATCTACATCAACACCCTCACCGGCCAGGCCCGGCCGGTGGACTTTCAGGCGGTGGACGCCCGCGGGCAGGAGCGGCTGCCCGTGGAGATCGAGGCCTTCGTGCGCGAGTACGTCGGGCAGCTCTACACCTACAACCGCCTGACCGTGAAAAGCAACCTGGAACAGGCGTTCCGGTGCACCGCCCCCGACGCCCTGGGCCAGGTCCGGCACTGCGCCGACCTGCCCGGCCGGGCCGACACCATCGCCCGCTCCGGCCAGGGTGTCTGCGCGGTGGTCAGCGTCTCCGTCATGCAGGCCCAGCCCAACCTGTCCGTCCAGGCCATCTTCCGCAAGAAAGTCCTGACCCCCGCCGATGAGATGGCTCTGGAGGGACAGTACCTGGCCCTGTTGCGACTCAAGGTCGTGCCCCGGACGGTGGCCAACGCCCACGGCCTGGTGGTCGTGGAATACAACGAAAACGAATTCCAGGAGGGAATCCAATGAGAACAGTCTTGCCTCTGCTGCTGGCCGGCGCCCTGACGGTTTCCGCCGCGGCCATCACGCCCCGCACCGTCGAATGCAATTTCGACGGGGCCAACCGGAACAAGGTGTATTCCCTAAACTGCTCGCCGGGAGTGGGCACCACCTTCCGCCTGCCCGACGGCTGGGAGATCCAGGATTTTGTGGTCACCGACACGAAGAGCTGGTTCGGCCAGAGCAACGGCACCGTGGGCATCGTCAAGCCGCTGGAGCCGGACAAGGACACCGCGGTGGTTCTCTACACCACCCGCGGCCAGTGCTTCGTCTTCCATCTCAGCTCCCGGCCGGCCGAGGAGGTGGCGGCCCTGGTGGTGGTCGACGTCCACGATCCCAGCTTCTTCCAGAGCCGGGTGGACCAGGAGGCGGCGTCCCTCCTCCAGCAGAAAAGCGCGGTGCTGGAAAAGGACTACCAGGTCCGGCTGGAAAAAGAAACCGGCGAAGCCCACCGGAAGCTGTTGTTTTCCCTGGAAACCCGATACCGGATCCGGAATGACCAGTTCCTGATCCAGAAGGCGGTGGACGACGGGATTTTCACCTACGTCCTGATGCCCTACGCCCAGGAGCGGCCGGCGGTCTTCGTGGCGGAGCGGGACAAGGAGAAGGAGCTGCAGCCGGTCAAATACGTGGACCTGGGCGAGTACTACCAGATCCACCGGGTCCTGGCCGACGGCGAGAAATTCTTCCTCAAGTCCGGCGACAAGACCACCGAGATCGGACGGGAATGAAGACGTTCACCCAGGAGGGAAGATGAAATCCATCGCGTTCATGCTGTTGTGGCTGTCGGTCCTGGGGATGCACCCGCTCCGGGGAGAACAGGTGGAGCGGGAGCAAACCTTCGGGACCATCCATCTGGTGGAACTGCACGAATCGGAGACGGTGACTCCGCTCTTTGCCGTGACCGGTATCGAGATCACCGCGGAGGCGGTTCTCATCCCGATCACTCCCCGCGATCCCGCCCAGGTGGCCGCCCGGGTCGCCACCGGCCGGTTGACGGCGGAGTGGTCCGATGCGTCGGGCGTCTCGGCGCCGGTGCCGCTCCAATTCTGGCGCAAGTGCCTCTGCCAGGGCCAATGGGTATCCAGCAGATTTGACGTGCTCCGGAGTTGCGCCGATCTCTGCGGCACGACCCCGGAGGACGAAGAATTCTTCTTCCGGGTGATGGCCCCCTGGCCCCCGGGGACGGATCTGGCCATCGGCTTCGAGCCCGATTCGCTGTGGCTTTTCGAGGGGCGCTGAGATGAATCCAGAGCCCCACCCCAACACCGCCGTGGCCGAGGAGCGCCCCGCCGCGGTCAGGAAATCCCGCCCCCTGCTGCTGGCGGTAGCCGGCGGCCTGGTGATCGTGTTTGCCGGCGTGCTGACCCTCCTGTTCGCCCTGGATTCCGGCGATTCACCCCCGCCGGCGGCTCAACCGGACCAGGTGGCCCAACAGACTTATGACCGCAAACAGCAGGCCCGGGCGGAGCAGAAGGCCGGGCGCCTGGCCGATACCCCGTATGTGGAGCGGGGTCCCGCGCCGTCGCCGGCCGACGAACTGGACCAGCTCCTGGCCCGGAGCCAGCGGGATGCCGGGACCACCGGCGCCGCGGCGGCCACCGACGAGGAGTTCCAGCGGCGGGCCCGCCGGGTGAGCCTGGTGGAGCAGATCCTGCAGCGGCAGGCGGCCGCGGAAAATCCTCCCCCGCCCGGCACGCCGCGCTACCTCTACGACACACGGGAAAACCGCCTGGGCCAGCGCCCAACCGAAGAAGAGAAGCGTGCCCGGGACAAGGAGTCGGACCGCCAGCCGATGTTTGTGTACAGCCGTTCCTTCCGTAAAGCCGATTACTTCGACGATCCGGCCGGGGAATCGGCCGCATCCCCGTCCCCGGCCGAACGGGTGAGGGCCGCCTTCCGGCCCAGCGCGTCCGAGCGGCCCGCGGAAGAGGCCTCTCCCCGCCTGGAGAAGGCGGAGGCCCCGGCCCCGGTCCGGGTGGTCTTCAATGACCGGCCGCCGCTGCGCCTGGCCGAAGGCGAGTTCATCGACACCGTCCTGACCCAGCGCCTCGTGGCCGACACCGAGGCGTCGCCCGTGGTCTGCGCCGTCAGCCGGGACCTGATCGACAACTCCGGCCGCTTCGTCCTGCTGCCGGCCGGCACCCGGATCATCGGCCGCAGCCAGACGGTCACCTACATGGGCGCCAGCCGCCTGTTCATCCAGTTGCACCGGATGCTCCTGCCCAACGGCGCCGCGGTAGACTTCCCGGCCAGCCGGCGGGCCCTGTCGGCTCTCGATGCCACCGGCGCTCTGGGGGCGGCCACCCGGGTGGACCGTCATTGGGGGCTCCAGTTTGGGGCGGCCATCTTTGTCGGGGTGCTGGAAGGCCTCGGCGCCGCGGCGCAGGCCCATACCGACCCCTACTCGGGCCGGGCCTACGTCATTGAGGACACCACCGACAACTTCGAGAAGATCCTCAATACCATCATGCAGCGCTACGCCAACATCGTCCCCACCATCACCGTGGGCCCGGGGTACCGGATGAAGATCTTCCTGACCGAGGACGTCTGGCTCTCGCCGTACGCCCCGGTGTCCGAGAGGCCCTATGCGCGGCGCTAGAGTGGTTGCTTTCCTCCTCTTGGCGGCGTCGGCCCTGCATCCGGCCGTCGCCCAGGCACCGGCGGGACTCAGCCGGGCGGAATGGAAGTTCCTGGAGAAGGTCACGGCAGTCCGTCCCTTTCTCGAAGACAGCCCCGATCCGCAGGCGGATCCCCAGAGCATCGGGCAGTTCTTCACATCGGAGATCTACGCCCGGCTGCGGGGCAACGCCTACTATGGGTATTTCCACGATGAAGGATTCTCCTGGCCGGGGGACGCCGTCCGGCTGGACGTGCGGACTCTGCCCTCGACGCACCCCTACCAGGCGGCCCTGGAGGAAACCCTGCGGGATGCACTGCGGCAACGGCAGATCCGGCCCGACGCCGCGGCCCCGACCCGGCTGGGCGTTTGCCTGGTGGGGGTGGAAACCCGGCCGACAGCCCGGACCCTGCCCGGCGTCATGCTGGAGGTGTACTTCACGCACCCGATCCCCGGTACATCCTTTTTCTGGCGCTTCGGCCTGGGCTCGCGGGACGGACTGGCCGCGGCCCTGGCTGACGCCACGGAGGCGGTCGCCGAGCTGCTCCGCCAGAAAACCGCCCCCGGCAAGACGGGGGGAAAATGAAGGTCGTTCGGCTGAAAAGCCTCCTCTACGGAGAGGAAGTGGACGTGGACCTGCCGGTGCACGGGCGTTGTCCCCTGTGTGGAGAGGGTTACGTGTACGACATGTCGGAAAACACCCTGGGCTGCACCCAGTGGCGGGGCGCCGGGTTGGGTTGCCAGTTCGTCCTCCGTCGGGACGCCCGCGGCGCCCGGCTGACCGAGCGGGAGATCGCCGCCCGGCTGGCAGGCGGCGCCGGGAGCGTGCTCGAGTGTTTCCCCTCGTCCCAGCCGGCGGCGGCTGCGACTCCCCGGCGGCCCGCCGCGGGCGGCCTCGCCCTGGTCCGGGAGGAACCATGAACGTCGGCCAGCAACTGAACCTGGCGCTGCTCCGGCACCTGCTCGGTCCGATCGCGCCGTGGCTGGCCGATCCGGCCACGACGGACATCTTCGTCTACGGCCACCGGGACGTGTACGTCAAGCGCCAGGGGCGGCGGATCGAGCGGGCGGCCGCAGCCTGGCGCTCCGACGCCGATCTCATGCTGGCGGCCGAATCCATCGCCGAACACATCCGCCGCCGCCTCGACCCGGACCACCCCATCCTGGACAGCCGCCTGCCCGACGGCTCCCGGGTCAACATCGTCATCCCGCCCTGCTACCCCCAAGGCGCCTGCGTGTCCATCCGGATCTTCCCCCAGGAGCGCTATGGCGCGGCGGACCTGGTGCGGTTCGGAACCCTGGATGAGACCGGGCTCGGCATTCTGCGCGCCCTGGTAGGCGCGGGCAAGAACATCCTCATCTCCGGCGGAACCGGCTCGGGCAAGACCACTCTGCTCAACATCCTGGGCGGCTTCATCCCCGACGGGGAGATCGTGGTCACGGTGGAGGACTCGCGGGAAATCCATCTCTCCCGGCCGCTCTGGGCCTCGCTGGAGAGCCGGCACGCCTTGCACGAGGACGACCGGGCGGTGACGCTGCAGGATCTGGTGCGCAACTCACTGCGGATGAACCCGAAGTGGGTTATCGTGGGAGAAGTGCGCGGAGCCGAGGCCCTGGACCTGATCCGGGCCTTCAACACCGGCCACGCCGGCATGTCCACGTTGCACGCCAACAGCGCCTACGACGCCCTGGTGGCGCTGGAAAACCTGGTGCTGCAAGCGGGCCTGGACATTCCCGCCCGGGCGGTCAAGGAGCTGGTCTCGCGGGCCATTCAGGTGGTCGTCCACGTGAGTCATTTCCCGGACGACAGCCGGAAGGTGATGGAGATTGCCGAGGTCCGGGGGCTGGACACCGAGACCGCGCCGGCGTTCCCGCCCTACCGGTTGATTCCGCTCTACCAGTTTGGTTTCGGCGGTCTGGACGGCGCCGGGGCAGTGCAGGGGCGTTTCGTGGCAGTCGAGCCGCCCTCTTTCCTGGAGGAGCTACGGTTGAAGAACATTCCCTTGCCGGAGGTATGGCAATGAAACTGATGGGTATTCTCGGGATCTGGGTGGGGCTGCTCGGCTGGGGAGTGCAGGCGGCCATGCCGCCGACTCCGTCTGAAGCCTTGCAAATCCTGAAGGATTATTATGCCCAGGAGAAAGAATGGTGGGTGGAGATGGGACAATGCCTCACCCTGAATAAAGAAGGAAAAGTCCTCAAATCATCACTAATAAGCCAAAAACTGACGATCAAAGAATACCTCTACAGGCACTATCAATACTTGAGGATGCTTGATGAAGCTGGACTGGTGACAGTGAAAATTGAAGATGATTCCAGCTCGAAGGTAGCACGTTATAAATATTCGGTCCAACCTACTCCAAAACTCCTTGAAAGCACGCCATGGAAAGAATTGCCATCAGTATGGCACTTTGCAACGTTTGACAAGATCGAAGTGGTAGGCATTAAACAGGTGGGCGGAATTGTTGGATGCTCTCCCTCCCAAGGTGCCACGGTCACATATTCATACCGGCTGACTCCATCAGTTTTTGGAAAGGCAATTGGGCGGTCAGAAAAAAACGCACAAGATGTCCGTCAAATAATCCGCTCTGGCAATGGCTGGAAGGTCAACGATTACATTCGTAAAATGTTCTAAGCGGGGCAGGGGAATGCAATGCGGGGGTACTCTGCCCATGAAGCGGTCACCAGCGACGTCAAGATGTACTTCAAGATGGTGGTGGTGGCCCTGTTCCTCGGACTGCTGGCCCAGATGGCCATCCTGGCCTCGGTCGCCTGGCGAAGCTACAGCCGACGGTTCGAGTACCCCCTGGTGGCCGGAGGGGTGTTCCGTCTGCCGCCCGCCGCTCTCGGCAAATACTACCTGCCGGCCTTCCGGCTGTTCGGGCGGGAAAACAAGGTCCTGATTCCGTCCGAGCTCAAGCCCTTCTTCCCCGACCGCTTCACCGTTCCCCAGACCGAATACATCCGGACAATGGACCGGTATTTCGGCGGGGACATCCGCGGCTTCACGCGGGACCTGTCCCGGGGCTTCGGGTGGTCATTGTTTGCCTACTGCCTGAGCGGGGCGTACATCCTGTTTTTCCTCTATGCCGCCGGGTGGATGACTGACGCCAAGTACCTCCGGGGCGCCACCAAGGTGCCGCTAGCCCGGCTCCAGCAGATCCTGCTGACGGTGGTCCGGCAAGAGGGCGGGGCCGGGCACCTGCGCATCTGCGGGCTGCCGTTCCCCCGGGACCTCGAGACCAAGCACATCCTGATCATGGGCACCACCGGGACCGGAAAATCCGTCCTCTTCAACCAGATCATCAGTCAGATTCGGACACGCGGGCGCGCGGGCGGCCCGCGGGAGAAGATGGTGGTCTACGACGTAAAGGGAGAGTTCCTGTCCAAGCACTTTGACCCGGCGGCGGACCGGATCTTCTATCCCTTCGACGCCCGCTCCCTGCGCTGGAGCTTCTTCAACGAGATCCGGACCGGGCCGGATTTTGAGATCATCAGCAAGATCATCTTCCAGGCGGCCAAGGAGACCCGGGCCGATCCGTTCTGGAACAACGCCGCCAAGGACGTGTTCGTGGCCGGGCTGCGCTTCCTGCGCCAGGAAGGCGCCACCACCAACGGCGACATCTGGAGCTTCTTCTCCCTGGGGCTGGAGGACATCATCCGCCACCTCAAGACACTCCCCATCGAGGATCGGGGCGCGCTCAAGCACATCGAGTCGAAGGGCAGTGGCCCGGCTGCCTCAGTGATCTCCACGCTGACGGAAAAGATCGGCTTCTTCCGCTACCTGGTGGGAATGGATGGGGAGTTTTCCTTCCGCGACTATATCCGCCAGCCGGGCGGGGGGAACCTGTTCCTGCTTAATATCAAGAATTACGCCGAGACCTTCCGGCCGCTCATGACTTTCGCCTTCGACGTGATGATCCGGGAGACGCTCAGCCTGCCGGACACGAACAAGCAGGAGAACCGGAGAATATGGTTTTGCATCGACGAGATCGGCTCGCTGGATCAGATTTCGGTACTGTTCGACCTGCTGACGGTGGGCCGAAGCAAGGGCGGCTGCATGGTGGTGGCTAACCAGGACCTGGGCAAGATCGAGGATGTCTATGGCCGGCCCAACAAGATGACCTTCTACAACAACTTCAACACAGGATTTTTCCTGCGCCTGAACGACCCGGACACGGCGGAGTTTCTGTCCCGCTCCATCGGCGAGCGGGAGATCATCAAACGGATGGAAGGGAGGCAGCTATCGCCCAAGGATTACGGGGACCGCAAGACCATCACCGACCAGGACAAGATCGAGAAGCTGATGCTGCCCTCGGAGTTCATGCACATCCCGGACTTCCGGGCGATCGTGAAGTTCTCGGCGTATGGGGTGTCAGAGGTGGAGATCCCGAGGGAGTTTTATGAAGTGAGGGGGGGGCATTTTGTGGACAGGAATTAAAAGAAACACATTGATCAGTGCGTTAGACTCAGCGGCCAGGGATCCCGGATTTGGAATGCAAAGTCGATGGTTGATTGTTGATGAAAGCGCAGGTCGCCCAGCAAGAAAAGATCGCATCAAATGCCTGAGCTACTTCTCGTGCATTCGTGTCGGGCTGTAGGCACACCCGCTCCCTGTAGACTTCGATCCACACCAGCCGCACTTATTGTTGCCATGACCGTGCCGGTGCTTGCCGGTGGGACTGTAGGCACACCCATTCCCATAAGAAGAGGATCCGCAGAATTCGCACTTTCGGTCGTCGTCGGTGTGCTCGTGCTTCTTGGTTGGACTGTAAGCACAACCCGAGCCGTACGAGCTTGAGTTGCAGTAGCGGCACTTGCTCATGCTGTCACCTCCAGTAAAGATGTTCTCCTTGCTTTTTCTTCTTCGATACTGTGGAAGTGTCGTTCGTTCAGTACGACATTCGCTCGGGGATGACACCCCGTACCCCACCCCTGGGAGATTTCGTGTCGCCATCCCGGCGCGGGATGAGATGGATATGAGCATGCAGGATCGTTTGCCCCGCAGATCGGCCACAGTTCATTCCGATATTAAAGCCAGTCACGGAAGGGTCATTTCCCGCAATTCTGTTTTTAAGAATCCGGAGAAGTTCCTCGGCGTGGCTCCGTTCTATGGAGGTCATGGAGAAATAGTCCGGGGCATGTCTCACCGGAATGATCAGATGATGGTGTTCTGTGACTGGGTAGTTATCCAGGATGGCGAAAACAGTCCCGTTTTCTTCCACCACCCTGGGCTTGATCGTGTCGGAACAGAAAGGGCAGGAAGGGTCGTTTTTCGCTTCGATTAACGACCGAAAATCCGTGGCGTCCTGATCTCTTTTCGAGCGGTTGCATTTGCTGCACAAGACCTGCAGGTTGTCGAGCGTTGTCTTCCCGCCCCGGGATCTCGGCTTGATGTGGTCCACGTCGAGAGGCCTCTCGTTCTTGGTGGCACCGCACAAGGCGCATCTCCCTCCTGAATTTTTCAGAACGATGTACCGCAAACTATCCGGCACCGGATCTGAATCTAGGAAACGATAATCCCAAATCCCCAAGCCTCGCTTCTGGACAAATCGTTGCAGACGGTTATCGCACAGCATTCGGATCTTCGCCTTCTGCTGGTAGGAGAGCGTTCCGACGGACAACGAAACCAGGTCGCCTTCCTTTACCACAATGCCGTGCCTGGATAGGACCTTGACTGGCATTTCCTTGATCCGCTTCTCATAATAGAGCAGCTGACTCTCATCATTATTCAGGAAGCTCTGGGCAAGCTGACGGATGGTGGCTGAACCCCCTGCATCAATCAGCGTTTTGATGAGCAGTGGCTGATAGATGTGGCTCATGCTCATCTTGTTCTCGATGAAATTGACCAACTCGGCAAAGGTCATGATTGACCTCACAAGGGATCCTGGTTTCTAAGAAGCTAATTGATTCTAACAGTTAAAATTCTGGAGTCAAAGTCTCGGTCACAATTCCATGTTTACTGGATTATTTCTTCCGGTTCCATGGCCACAGGTTGAAGATCCAGGTCACCCAAACCTGTTTAAAGAGTGCGATGATGATCGCGACGACGATGATTGCTAGAAATTGGGAGCACACTGGGTTCTTCTTCGGACGATCAATTTGATCGGGGATGGAGCGGATCAGGATTCCTACCGGTCTTCCTCTTTCTCGTGAACCAGAGAAAGATGGCCCGGTACAGTCCCCAAATCCAAGGCACCCAATTCATCCCTTCACCACGGCAAACGGTATCATCCAACATTCAGGCTGTTTGCGTATCTGTTGATCTATCTCGCTGGTTCGGGCTAAACGTCATCCTCGCGGGCAGCGGCCGGCAGCCAGCGGTACAAGGTGGGGATGGAGACGCCGAGGTTCTGGGCGACATCCCGAGCGGGCATACCATCGGCCAGGAGCTTCCGGGCGGCGGCGACTTTGGTTTCGGTCATGCGCCGTTTTCTCCCCGCGACTCGCCCCTGCCTCCGAGCGGCCGCCAGGCCGGCCCGGGTGCGCTCCACGATCAGCTCCCGCTCCATCTGGGCCAGGCTGGCCATGACGTGGAAGAAGAACCGGCCCGCCGGCGTCGAGGTGTCGATGCTGTCGGTCACACTCCGAAAATGCACGCCTTTGTTTTCCAGTTCCCCCACCAGGTCCACTAGCCCCTTCACGCTGCGTCCCAGGCGGTCCAGTTTCCACACCACGAAGGTATCGCCTTGGCGCAGATGCGACATCGCCTCCTTCAATCCCGGCCGGTCCGCTCGGGTGCCGCTCATCTTGTCGGTGTAGATTTGCTCACACCCACCCTTCTCCAACGCATCCATCTGCAGGTGGAGGTGCTGGTCCTCGGTGGAAACTCGGGCGTACCCGATCAACATGGCTTATTCCTTCTCGATTCTCGTCTCTATTATGAAGAAACGAGAATTTAATTTCAAGAATGAATTTCGAGAAGCGAGAACATGGGATTTTTGGTAGTCAGAAGGAGGGTGTCAGAGTATTCTCAAAATCCACCGTTTGTGAGAATGGGTAAACCGGGGTCTGCGGGGTAGGGGATCGCTCCTTGGATGGGTGTCCGTAGTGAAGCTTGTTCCCGGAATTCAGCAGGAATACGTCAAGTTATCTTGCGTGGATTCGGTGCGCATAAATTATAAATTGCAAGATACGTTCTGACCGGTGGGTGAATCGATTCCGTGGAGGATCTATTCTACACCTGTTTCTTTTGTCATGGTCACAAGGTCGTTTAATCCGCTCTCATCGAAGAGAAGGTGGTTGGCTTCCTTCCGACCTGAAACCATGTTGATAGACTGGGAATACTCATACTCTAGATTTCCAGAGGCAGGGGTATAGCGCAATCCGGTGGGGTCCCGGTATCGGCCGGAATTGCAATCGTCGCTCCTGGGGCATCCTAGAGGGTCGTTTTTCTGACGACAGCACGGGAGAGGGAAAAGCACTTAATATTACACAAAAAAGTGAATAAGCGGGGCAGGGGAGTTCGCTATATATATAAGGTACGGGATCGGCGTGAATCGGTCGCCGGATGATCTATCGTAATGAATGACTGGTGGGTGGTAAGACAAGGCAACTTTATTGGGAAACCTAGCATCTTTTCTATTGACGTGTGACTTATGCGTCACTATAATCAGGACGTGACGGAATAGTCACTGATCTTTGAGTCGGGGGAGGGTATGACGGGGAAAGAGCTGATCAAGCTGCTCGAGAAGGATGGATGGACAAGAGATCGGATCAAGGGATCGCACCATATACTGAAAAAGGAAGGAAAGCTGGTTTCCGTTCCTGTGCATGGTCATGAAGATCTGCCTCCTGGAACGCTCAAACAGATTCTCCGTCACACCGGCTTGAAATTGGAGCTGAACAGATAGCTCAGTCACCTCTGACATTTCGGCACATAGAAATATTAGTTGGGAATTTCTGATATTTCAGACCCATTATGGTCTTCGGACCACGGAGGACACACCATGAATATCTTCCAGCCTTTGGCGGTTTTCACCAAAGATGATAACGGAAATTACGATGGCTATTCACCCAATGTGAAAGGCGCTTTCTCTTATGGAAAGACCATTACGGAAGCAACGACCAATATGAAAGAAGCCATTGAGGGAGTCATGGAGACGGCCCTGGAACACGGCTACAACGGAGTTCTGATGGATTCCGGATACAAAGGAGAAGAGGGCGAAATCGTCATTCCGATCCCGGTGGAGAAACGTCTATGTGTAGCGGCTTCCATCCACCTGGCCCGGGAACGCGCCGGGATGAATCAGGAGGAATTCGCCCGGAAGATTGGCATCAACCGGGAGACGGTTTGCCGCTATGAACGAGGGAAACGCATGCCTTCTGCCGATACTTTCTTGGAGATTTTAGAGGCTGTCTGAGTATTGTATTGTCTTCATCTGGGAATCACAATGCCATTTGAACGAACTATCCTATCGTTCCCGGTCGAATCCCCTGCTCTTCCCTTTTTGGCGGGTAAAGTCCAGGTCCTGGTGGAACCGGATCTCAGGATCCTTCGTCCGGAGTAGGGACATCTCGTCGCGGAAATTGGGCTTTCGGCCCAGATGGCTCTCCCAGATTTTCCCCTTGACCTCCTGGAAGCGCTCCCGGAGTTTTTCGAAACTCTCCGGCAGGCGATCCAGGTATTTCTCCAAGGTCCGGAGCAACGGGTGGATCTGATCCCGGAAGTTCAGCCGGCTAACGCACTCTCCAAGTCGCTGATTAAACCGCTGACGAAGTCCCGCACCGAGCTCTCGAGATCGTCCTCCGCCGGCGGATTGGCTTCGCTCGCCTGCTCGGCCTGCCAGTTCTGCACGTACTCCCGCACATAGCTCCTGAGCTCGGCCTCTCCCCGGCTCTGCAGCTCGGCCAATCTCGCCCTCAAGCGTGACCACTCGGCTGCGTGCTCGCTCTCCTGCGCCTGCAATTGCGCGGACAAGGCGGCCAGCTTCTCGTTCCATTCCGCTGCCAACGTCTCGCAGGAAGTTTGCCACGTCGCGTTCAGGTGCGCCGTCTCGCGGCTGCATCGCTCCTCGAGCCCGGTCAATGACGCTTCCAGCTCGCTGCACCGGGTTTTCCATTGCTCGTTCTCGGCCTCGAGCAAACGGCAGGACTCGAGCTGTTCGGTCAGCTCCTGGATCTTCGCGGTCTGTTCTTCCAAGGTTTCCCTGGCTGCGTTCAAGAGCGCTTCTTGCTGCCTGCAGATGGATAGCAATTCGTCCTTTTTCATGCTCGTTTTTCCTGATGTGATGAACGTTGACTTCCAGACTCGGCGCCTTGGGCCGCGGTCCGAGGATCGCCTTGATCTCGTCCGACGTCTTCCCCTCCCGGCGGAGCCGGCCATAATGTCGCCGCCATTCGGCTAGGGAGATCCCCTGCCCCTCCGTACGTTCCCGTCGGGTTTGGATCCGCTCCGCGGCGGATTGCCGGGTCGCCGCTTTCTCCCGGCTCATCTCTCGCCCATAGATCCGCGCCCATAGCTTGTCAAACGATTCGTATTTTCCGCGGTCCAGATGGAGCTTCCGCCCATCGGTCTGGCGCGCCACTAGCAGGACGTGGACGTGGACGTGATCCGTGTTGCGATGGACCGACATCAAGGCCGGATTGTTTCTGAAGTGAGATTGGTCCAGAAACTCCCGGGCCATGGCCAACGCTTTTTCCGAGGAGACGCTTTTTTCAAAAGACAGGATGACCCGGTAATCCCGCCGGCTTCCCCAGCCCTTCTCGGCCTGCCGATCCATCTCTTCGGCGACGGACCGCTTGCGGTCCAGGGCGGTGGCGCCCAGGACGGCGTGCTCGGGCAGGTGCCGGGTTTCCCAGCGATCGCAGGCGCGCTCCCGAAGGATGTAGCGGGCATTGGCCCCGGTCCCGCCCTCGACCGCGCTGGAAGTCACTTTGCAGAAGGACAAGCTCACCCGTCCTCCCCGGTCTCGATCTCCAGGGCCCGCAGGCAGCGCCGGAAAGATTCCTTCACTTCGTCCGAGAAGTTCCCCTGGTGCATCAGCATCACCGCCTGGTTCAGGTTCACCCCGATCCGCTTGAGCTGGCGAACCGCCGCCTGGTCGTACTTGTGCACCAGGTGCTTTTCCAGAGCGGCCCGGCGCACGTAGTCCGTGGGCTTGGCACCGGCTTCGGCTGCCTTCTCCCGGATCGTGGCCAGCTCCTCCTGGCTCATGCGCATGTAGAAACCGGCGGCTCGCCGGGAGCGTGTGCGCGGTGTCATCGGGCTTCCCCGGGGGTCCGGGACCGGAGGTCCTGGCGGGGTCCAGGGGGTATCCCCCTGGCAGGACGGACGCGGCAGCGGGAGGCATTTGCATATGCAAATGCGTATCCTGCCCTCAAGAAGATTGTTCGCATGGGGGGATGGTAGCGGAAGCTGCCAGGATCCGTCAAGATCAAATTTCGTTTCGTGAAGTCAGGCAATTTGGGGGACTGGGGGGGCTTGCTTTTAAAGGGTCGGAGGTTTGGAGTGGGGGATGTAGGTCCTGACAATTTGTAAAGGATGGACGGTCTTGCTCCCTGATGACCGTCCTTTTTTTATTCTGATTTCTGTCTCTTCCGTTCCTTCTGCCGCTCTTTTGTCAAACCAATCGACCGAGACGACGCGGCCTAATTTTAGTACTTGCGCTGATGCTTGTTTTTTTCAATAAGGACGTGCGGCGGCGCCGGCGCGGCTTCGGGGGAGGCTCGGAACTTACCTGGGTGCTGACTTTTGGGGCCTTGGGGGTGGATTTATTGGGTGTCTTTTTTGATGTGTGTGAAGGACCAGAAACGACGGGGAAGGAGGGTTGGGGCGTATCCGTTTGGTCATGATTCTCGGCTACGGCGGCGGGCGCCGGGCTTTCGGAGGGTAGCGCATCGAGGAAATTTTGGAGCTGGGTGATTACCCGCTCCCGGACTCTGGACTGCTTGATGGTCTTTTTCAGGCTTTGAATCAAAGAGGCCGCCTCTGCCCGAAGAGCTTCCGTGCTAGTGCCGTAGGCTCGGCTTTCGAGCGAAATGGATTGATCCCAGAGAAAGGCGGGCCCCTGGGCATAATAATTGGATCGCCAACCATCGGGTCCTTGGGCGATCCGGAAGATGATGGTGGTCTTCAGGTTCACGGCCAGCGGGACGCGCAGTTCCTGAATGTCAGGGGAGATATCCATTCATGATTCCTTTGGGCTGGAATGATCGGCTATGGTAGCACACAGGGCAAAACGAAGTGAGTCCCCCGCCCTGCTGTGATGCGTGGTTGGCTGGTTATTGACGATCGACAAGATGCTTCAGGTCTTAGCCGGGTTTGAGTTGAATTTGCTGAGAGTGCAATTTAATCCGTTTCTTGAGCAGATTCGTAGCCTAAACTCTTCATAAACCTTTCCTGGATCACACCCGTCTTTCCGCCCGGCACAAAACCGAAAATCACTGCGAGGTACGTCCAAAACAAGGACACCCCAGCGAGCACATAATGAGCGCTATATGCCAAATAGATAACAGCCGCTGGTATCGTAATCCATTTTAGCTTCACAAAGAAGACTCCATATTCAGCAATAGAAGGGCTTACGAATTTGTTCCGGATTGCAGCCCACAACCAACTCAAAATCAAAAGACCCCCAAGAACAAGATACCAAGGGAAAAAGATAAAGAGTATTGGAATGATTGGCTGCGAGACAAATGCTGGCAACGCCTTCCATTCGATCGCTCGGAGATAACACCACCTTAGATTTTCTTGGTCTGAATGTAGCTCGGGTTTCCATGTAAACATCTAACCCATCCTTAGCAGAAGCTAAATATCTGCCCCCGCAATTATCCAAATTGTAGGTTTCTACCTGGTTTGAAGTGGACGATCTTTTTTGCCGGGACGTCGACGCGCTCGCCGGTTTTGGGGTTGCGGCCGAGGCGGGGTTTGCGCGCGCGAATCCGGAAGCTGCCGAAGCCGCGGAGCTCGACCTTGTCGCCGTGTTGCAGGGAGGTGGTGAGGCTGTCCAGGATGGTCTGGACGGCCTGGAGGGCTTCGGACCGGTTGAGTTGCGCCTTTTGGGTGATGCGGTCGGCAAGATCCGCTTTGGTCATGGCGTCTCCTTCTTTGCTCGTTGGTTGGTGTGCGGGGACATCCTACCGGGAATTTGGACGGGGGGCAATGGGGAATTTGGATGGCGGAGTCGCGCTAGTGTTCCGGTGGAGTTATCTTGGTAAAACAATCCGATCCAGTGCAACAGTTGTCTCCAGCTCTACGGTCTCCCCATCCTGTCCTGAAGATCATGATCGAGTAGAGGAGTCGGAAGATGGGTTTGTAGGAGTTAGAGAGAACAAGAATATGATAGAATTTGAGCGGACAGAAAAAAGGATCACTTTTTTTAGGGGATAAATCAACTCCTTTTAAGCATTGCACTTAGCAATGAAACGAGCATCATCACGCCACGCTGCGGGATCGATTGAATTAAAGGAGGGCACTGGTCCTATAACCTGCATGTGTCCCTGTGGAGAATTTCTCGAAATCTACAAGATCGACAAGACGTTCCGTTTAAAGACACCGGAAGCAATTGATCCGAAGGATACTAATCCAAATGCACCTTGGGTGATTTCACCGGTAGCTGATGTCGGTTCGTCAAATCCAATTGTTGCTCGTGTACTATTGCAGGGTTTCAAGATATTGGAAGCTGCTGTCTTTAATTGTGACGTCGACAAGGAACCGATCACGAGGCAATTGCACAGCGTCAAGGAAGCACTTCTGGCCTGCGAGAAGTTGGCAAAAAGAGTTGGTGGGCATATAGATAGTATTATTAATATCATAAAAAAACATGGTCTTTCTAAAGACAACAGCGGCCGTGCCTTGAATCCATTCCCACAGGTGCCCGACCTTGAGGCTGATTGCGGAACTTTCCTAATTCAAGCAAACAGAGTCATCAAACTGATCTGCGCACTCCCTCGACTGTTCGTTAAACTGGATGGATCAGATACTAATTTTGATCACCTCTGGAAACGACTGGAGCGGGCCGTTGGAAAAGATTCCCCGCTTACAGAATTCGTAAGGAACAACGCGATCATGGTTCGGGATCTAATTGAATTGCGCAACTTCCACGAGCATCCGAAAGATATACAGACGGTCATCGAGAATTTTCACGTTGATCCATCCGGGAAAATACAGGTTCCTTCATGGAGGCTAGTGGGTAAGGAGGTTCAGGAACCAATCCCGATCAAAGAAGATATGTATGTCACGATAAACTTCCTTATTCAGATTGCTGAGGAGATGCTAATTCATCTAGTAATGGAATGTTTATCGAAACAGTTTCACTATAATTTAGTAGAGGTGCCGGACGACAAGCTGGATCCAAAGATGCCGATTAAGTACAGACTTTCCATCACCCTCGGTTAGCTTTAAATGACTCGTTGATTCCAGCATCTAGCACTTCGTACCAAAAGACTCCCAAAAAATGCGGTTTGCGATATTTCAACCCAAGCAAAAGAGGATTGGATTCATAGGAAAAGAATGGTTTAGTGCATCAGGTGGCTTGGGCGAGGACGCTGTAATTGAAGACGATTGTGTGAGTGCCCCTTCTATTTGGCCGAAGGCCCGGTTTGGGCAGAAGGGGGATGGTAGGGCGCAGCCGACGTGGGGGTAGCAGGCCCGACGGTAGGAGGGCCGGCTTCCTGGTGGATTGGGTTCGGGAGTTTGGGTAGTTATCTTCTGTTTGGTGTGGTTTTCCACATTTTCACAGGTTTGGGGTGGACTCCTACGGTATACCCACGGGATCCTCGGATCCTTCGGAGGGACTCGAAGAAGCCCGCGGGCCGGGAGTTTTGAAAGATTTAGCTACACAAGTTCCCGGGGTTGGCGACACAAGTTCCCGAAGTTGCCTACATAAGTTCCCGAAGATAGCGACATAAGTTCCCGTGGAAAAATTTGGTTATCCACAGATAGCTACATAAGTTCCCGAGGTTGGCTACATAAGTTCCCGAAGTTGCCTACACAAGTTCCCGAATTTAACTACATAAGTTCCCGAGCGAGGCGGATTGGTGCATTTCGGATTAGCGACATAAGTTCCCGAACGAAAATGGCTATTTTCTAAGATAACTACATAAGTTCCCGAACAATATAAAGGAATCGGTGAACCTGGGTAGGCTTTGGATGAAAGGATGGGATTTCTACGGAGCGCTATTTGAGGATGCCCCCTTTCTCATCCGATCAGAGACGCTACATTCCCAGCATGAACTTAGCCGGAGCGCCGCGGTTGCCGTCGGTGAACCGGGCCTCCACCTTCCAGACCGTCCGGATCCGCTCCAGGTAGAGCTTGAGCAGCTCCTTGTAGCGGGACGGGTTGGCGGCCTGGATGCCGAACTCCAGCAGGAGCTGGTTCAGCTCCACCGAAAAGGCCTGGCCAGCGTGCTCGCGGTGGCGCAGCCAGCGGTAGAAGTCGATGGCCAGGGGGCTTTCCCGGACCACTGCCAGCACCGCGTCATCCATGGGGATGGCCCGGAACTTGTTGACGAAGTTCTTGTAGATCGGGTTGAGGATGATGAAGGAGTCCCACAGGGTGTTCTCGTCGTGGACGCGCCGGCGATCGGCCTTCCACCAGAACGAGGTGTAGAGGCACAGCGGGAAGGCGTCGTTGCCGAGTTCCGAAAAGAAGCTCATCATGTCTTCGCTGACCGCCCGGATGTAGCGTCCCGAAGTTGGCGTCTGGCCGCCGGCCAGCTTGATGGAGGCCATCCGTTCCCAGTTGTCGGCCACGGCGCGCATGGTCTTGCCGCCGGTGTCCAGGCCCAGCCGGGTCAGCCAGGACGACAGCGACGAGCCCAGGGAGAGTTTCAGTTTGCCCTTGAGCATGCCGCCGCCGACGGTCTCCATCTCGATTTCCTGCAGGGCGCTGTTCCAGTTTTTCTCTGTGTCCCGGATGATCTGGGTGTCGATCCAGATCTGGATCAGCCGGCCGTATACGCCCCAGGGCAGGCCGTACTTCGGGTCGGCGCGCAGTTCATAGAAAAACGGGCCACGCTCCACCTTCCAGCAAAGCTGATCCGGCTTGGGGCGGTCCAGCGGGCCGCCGCTCATGAAAAGCTTGCTGGAAAACGAGCAGCTCGGGAATTCTTCGTTCAGTTGCCGCTCGAGCGCTTGATCCACGCGGGCCAGGATGGTTTGTTTGGGCACGGGTCCTCCAGATCAGTTCGGTGGGCGCCTGTTTGGGAGAAAAAAGTTCTTGACTACTGACCACGGAGGGGATACTCTGGAGTTACCAGCAACCAGAATGTCACCGCCGTGGCGCTTGGGAAACCAGGCGCCGTCGCGTTTTTAAGCCCCGACTCAATCACCTCGTCGCAAAAACTTCATGTATCTCCATCGGTAAACCGAACTTCTCTTCGCGAGAAATATCTATTTCCGGCACAGCGCGGCGACGGCCGGCCGCCTCGGCGGGCGGTCGTCCCCGGCCCGTCCCGGAGATTGGCCTATTTTGCCCGGGCAAGGCGCCGCTCCGGGTTGGAGGATTTGCGGATCTCTTCCTTGATGCTGCGGATGCGCGCCAGCGCCGGCTCGGACAGGAACGCGTCTTCCTGTTCTTCGAGGAACTGCAGGAGCGCTTGCTGGATGTAGAAGGTCTTGGTTCGGCCGGTTTTTTGGGCCAGCTCCGCCAGCCGCCGCTCGAGGTCTTCGGGCAAACGGACAGCAACCATGCTTCCTCCTGTCATACGGTTTATACTTGTATAACAAATATCACAGGGCTGTGTCAATGGAAAAATCAGTGGATGTGGCTGGAGCGGTTGAGCAGCTCGGCCAGGCGGGCCAGGGCTTCGTCGAGGCCGCAGCCGCCGGAGCGGGCGGCGATCACCGCTCGGGCGGCCCCGCGGAGTTCGTCCAGCTCCCCTGCCCCAGCGGACAGCTCCTTCACCTTTTCGATGTGCAGGTCCAGGGCCAGCTCGAGCTGGCGGTTGGACTGGAGCAGTTCCAGGGCGACGGCGGCCGGGCCGGGGATGGGCGAGGAACCGGAGAACCAATTTTCGACAGCGACTGGATCCACTTGGAGTAGCTGGGCACAGTCGGGGATAGATAGGGAAAGATCGGAGAGGAGTTGGCGGAAGGCAGTGGAGGGGAGGGAATGGGTGGTCATGATGGGGGGAGTATAGACAAAGGAAAAGAGGCGGGCAAGTCCAAGCACAAGAAAAAAAGAAATTGGTCTATCCTGGTAAAATGGGGACCGCGTGTTGTGTCCGGCTGATGTAAAGGAAATAACCACGAAACCAATCACTGGTTGAACAAAAACATGTGCCAGCGAGTGGACACCCCCCAAAACCAAAGAACACGATTCAGGACCGGCCAGGCAGAGACTTATAACTCTTCTATCTGCGTCCGTCCCAAAAACACCTTCGTAAAGAGCCGCTCTGGCTTATTGGGGCATTGGGGATTGTTGCATTCAAACGTGTAAGAGGAAGGGGGTGTTTCCAATTTATTAATAAGCGTTAGATCCGACCCATGACACAAATCGCATTTAATAACAGTCGTTTCCTCATGCTCTCCAATATTCTGATGAATTGCAAATCGCATAAGACCTCCTGTTCATTCTTGAATCGAGGACCAGCCTCATTTAATCGTTCCTTCGAGCGATCTTGGTGGCGAAGATGGAGATCAGGCCGCCCAACATGATGTAGCCCAAGATCACCTCCAACGTTACCCAAATTTCAAACCAGAGTGTCTTCGGAGAAATATCACCAAAGCCCAAGGTCGTGAAAATAACCGAACTAAAATACAAGGGAGTAAAGCGTGTCACACTGGCAGGATGATTGTAATGCAGACTCTCCGGGGAAAATTTGTACAACAGAGCAAACGAGACAACGATGAATACAGACCAGACGATCCAACGGCCGATACTTCGGCCATAATCAGAACTCTGTCGCCAGAACCATGCCCAAACAGTCATTCCCAGGTACTGCCACCGATGTTTCGACTTCAGTTGTTCGATGTTCTCAAGCCACTTGTTCAGCCAGGCCTGGTCCCGCACTTTTCGGCCGAAGACGGGGTCTGTGAATTGGACATAATTTACCCTGCCCTGGGCGAGAACTTTGACCGCTGCTCGTTGGTCAACCTCATCATCAATAGATACTTGGCACTTATAAAAGCGTGTACCTGAGAATGAAGTCTCTGTGTCAAGTGATTCTATATAAAGATCTGCATCGTCTAGAAAGGCGATCTCAAAATTCGAACTTTCTATTCTCACATTAATCAACAACGCTTCCCGGAACTGAACTAAACCACAATCCGCTCCTTGAAGATTGGCACCCCAAAGCTGAGCTCTCTCTAAATTTGCATTATAAAGATTTGCGCCTTGAAGTTGGGCACCCCAAAGCACCGCGTCTTGTAATTTGGCTCCTCTAAGATTGACTCGTTGAAGTAATGCCCCTCTTAAATTAGCTCCTCCGCTCAGAAAGTCCGAATTCTGAAGGTTGGAGCCTTCAATTTTTTCCTTTTGAAGATCGATGTCTTCAAGATCTGCTCGAAATACGGGATTAAACTTCCTTTGCTCCTCAATCCATTTATTCCAAGACTCCACCCCCTTCATCAATTCTGCGACATGTTCGGGATTGGCCATGCTCTACACTCCAGGGGTCGATCATTCCTGACGGTTTGTTTTCGTAATGGGGGGAGTATACACCCCGGCTGTTGAACCGCGGCGCCTCAATGTCCGGGGACAAGAGATCGAAACCGAGTCCGATGTTACCATGCCCGCCGGCGTGAAAATCGAAGGACAACTCAAGTGGCGTGAAGGAACAGTCGATAATGTTTGAGCTGGGGAGGAGGAGAGCGACTGATGCAACAGGGATAAAGCGAAGAGTGATAAGCAAGCCCTCCTTCAATCTAAGTACAAGGCTCTTCAGAGAATGATTTGTTGAAAGAATCCTCCCACCGATTCTACCTGTAGCTGTTTTTTTGAATTCCTATTGCAATAAATCGACAACAATGCTAATATAATGCCATGAAATGGGACGAGCTACTTCACCTGATCGGAAATGAGCCGGTCTTCTCTTCAGCGGTCCTGTTGGCGGGGCCGATCCGGCCGGCGGACATCCGCCAGCAGCTCAGCCGGTGGGTGAAAGCGGGGCGGCTAGTCCAGCTCCGGCGGGGCTTGTACGCGGTGGCCGAACCCTATCGGAAGACGAACCCGCACCCGTTCCTCCTGTCCAACCGCCTCAAGGACGCCTCCTACGTCAGCCTCCAATCGGCCCTGGCCCACTACGGTCTGATCCCCGAGGCCGTGCCCGTGGTGACGGCGGTGACCACCGGCCGCCCGGAAACCGTCCGGACTGCCTTCGGCTCCTTTCTCTTCCGCCACATCCAGCCACGCTTTTTCTGGGGGTACCGGCAAATTGAGCTGGAACGGAATCAGACCGCCTTCGTCGCCCGGCCGGAGAAGGCTCTGTTGGATCTGATCCACCTCACCCCGGAGGCGGACAACCCGGCGTACCTTGGCGAACTCCGGCTCCAGCACCTGGACCGGCTGGATTGGAGCGTTCTGGAGGCGATGGCGCAGGAAAGCGGCAAAGCCAAGCTGCAACGGGCGGTCCGGCGGCTGATTGTACTAAGAGACCAGGGAAGGAATGAGGCGCTATGAAGGAGTTCATGAAACAGCTGGTCGAGAAAGCGGAGAATCCGGTGCTCGCCGGGAACCGGGTCCGGGAATACCTGCAGGCGCGGATCCTCGAGCGGCTCCAGGAGGGAGGAGCCTTCGTCGCCTGGGTGTTTCACGGCGGGACGGCCCTGCGGTTCCTGTACGACCTCCCCCGATTCTCGGAGGACCTCGATTTTTCCCTGGACCGGCCGGACGACCATCTGGATTTCCGGACCGCCCTCCACCCCCTGCAGGCTGTTTTCATCCGCGAGAACTACACAGTCCGCGTCACGGCGAAGGAATCGAAAGCCGTGGAGTCTGCGTTCCTGCATTTTGATGGCCTGCCGCACGAACTGGGGCTGAGCCCTCACTCCAATCAATCCCTTTCGATCAAAGTGGAGTTGGACACCCGGCCCCCCGCCGGCGCCGGGACGGCCTCGTCGCTGGTCCGCCGGCACATCCTGCTCCGGCTGCATCATCACGACCCGGCCACCCTGCTGGCGGGTAAGCTGCACGCCCTGCTAGCCCGGCCTTTCGTGAAGGGGCGGGACGTGTACGATTTGGTCTGGTACCTGTCCGACCGCTCTTGGCCGGCGCCCAACCTGGCCTACCTGGCCAATGCCCTGGCCCAGACCGGCTGGGACGGGCCGGCCGTGAGCGAAGAGAATTGGCGCGGACTGGTCTTGGAACGGCTGGAATCCGCCGACTGGCGAACCGTCCGGAAGGACGTGGAGCCATTTCTGGAGCGGCCGCAGGAACTGGCGCTCCTTACGCTCGAAAACGTGCGCACACTGCTGCGGTAGACCGCCCCCCCGGCCGTATTCAGCAAACAGTGTTGATTTGATCGAGGATTGTTCTGAGCGGCAGGAGATGCCGCTCTCAGCGGACGGCGCGTTGCCGGCGCACGTACTCCTCCTGGGCTTCTCTCTCGAAGGATCCGGGCCGGGCTTGGCGGATCCGGCGGATGGCTTCCTCCGGCTCCAAACCCAGTTCCACCAGGAGGCGGGCGGCGACCGTCCCCGTCCGGCCCAAGCCGCCCTTGCAATGGATCAGGATTTTCTCCCCGTTCCGCAGACGTCTCCGCAGCTCCGCCCCGACCGTTTTCCAAGACCTTTCAAAATCTGGACCGGGGATGTCCGTATCCCGGATCGGCAAATGGAAATAAGCCATAAATTTTCCAACCGCCTCCCCCAAGTGGGGAACCTGGAGCTCCTGCATCTCGGCATCTTCCAGGAGGTTGACCAACGCGGAAGCGCCCCAGTCCCGGACGGCTTGGAGGTCCTTGGCCAGGTCCCGCGCCCACGGACCGCTCATGGCATCTGGCTGGACCTTGCCCGGGCAGAAGGTAAGGCCAAGCATTCCCGTTCCGCCGTCTACGGGCACTTCATCGATACGCAGGGGGTGTGTTTCGCTGGTTTTGTTTTTTGGCATCTACTCGACTTGTCGTGATGCAGCATCGACAAGCGAACGGATGGAATGGCTATAGATCTTCTGGTCGCAGACCGGTATGCCTGGCAATCCGCGCTAACATCCGGGGACCGATTTCATCCACATCGTGGAAGGCAAACACAAAATCCGACCAACCCTCCCAGCAAAGGGTCCGGTGGGACCCCGATTGCCTTTTCAGCCGCCACCCGATCCGGATCAGGGCGGCGTAAACTCGTTTCGCTCTTGTCGCCGGCCATTGGCTCATACCGCCACCGAAATTGTTATATTGACCGGTTTCGCTTCTCCATGCTCAAGGCGTTCCGCGAGTACCCGCAGTGCCAACGCCTCGGCTTTGGCGGAAGCCTCCTCGCTTGTGGCGCCGTACGCCAACACTCCTGGCAGTTGCGAAATTTCAGCAATCCAACGCCCATCTTCCTCGACTTCGCATTCAATGATCAAATCCATGACCACACCTCACTTCACTTTTGGATGCCGGCGAATAATTCAGGGGCCGGCATGTATTCTCCTCTTCACAACCAAGTATACCAGCATGAATCCACGCCTCCGAGAAAAACCTCCCGTATCGGACGACTCTTCTGACCACAATCACCCAAACAGTTTGTTCATGACCTTTGTCACCGCATCGGTGACCACCTGGTCGGCCAGGCGAGAGTAGCGGTCGGTCATGGCGCTGGTCCTGTGACCGAGGAGCTGGCCGATCACCTTGAGCGCTACGCCGCTCAGGGCCCGGTAACTGGCGGTTTCTGCCGGTGCACGTACTCCTCCTGGGCTTCTCTCTCGAAGGATCCGGGCCGAGCCCGGCGAATCCGGCAGATGGCTTACTCCGGTTCCAAACCCAGTTCCACCAGGAGGCGGGCGGCGACCGTCCCCGTCCGGCCCAGGCCGCCCTTGCAATGGATCAGGATTTTCTCCCCGTTCCGCAGGCGTCTCCGCAGTTCCGCCCCGGCCGTTTTCCAAGACCGTTCAAAATCCGGCCCAGGAATGTCCGCATCCCGGATCGGCAGGTGGAAATAGGTCATGGAGGTACCAATGGCCTCAGCCAGCTGCGGGACCTGGAGCTCGCGCATCTCGTGGACTTCCAGAAGATTCACCAGTGCGGAAGCGCCCCAGTCCCGAATGGCCTGGATGTCCTTGGCCAGATCCCGCGCCCACGGACCGTGCATGGCGTCAGGCTGGACCTTGCCCGGGCAGAAGGTAAGGCCAAGCGCGCCGCCGCCGCCGCCGGTGGACACTTCATCGATGCGCAGGGGGTCCGTGTCACTCGTTTTGGGGATGGGTTGATGGGGCATCGTTTTACCTTGAGGCTGGATTAGCGATCATTCGGGACCTGGGCGGTGGGGGCCACCCGGGCGGCCGGGACGCAGTGGGCGTCGCGGTCGTCGAAGAAGATGTGGGGCTGAAAGGCTCGCAACACCGCGTCCTTGGGCGCTCCGCCCAAGAAGAACATCTCGTCGATCCGCACCTGCCAGGCCCGCAGCGTCTTGAGCACCCGCTCGTGGGCAGGGCTGTTCCGGGCCGTGATCAGCGCCAACCGGATGGGGCAGTCCGGCCGGTTCCGCCGCTGCAGATCGGCCAGGGATTTCAACAGTCGGGCAAACGGGCCCGCCGGCAGCGGCCGGTCGGCGTTCTCCTTCTCGTGACGCTCGAAGGCCTCCAGGCCCTGATCTTGGAAGATCCGCTCTGCCTCATCGGAGAAAATCACCGCATCGCCGTCGAAGGCGATCCGGATGCCGTCCAGTTCCGCGGTGAAGTCTGCCGGCAGCGCGTAGAGCAGGCCGGCGGCCGTCCCACCAGCCAGAGCCTCTTTCACATCCTCAGCGTGCCGCGACAGGAACAGCGCCACGCCGAAGCTGTGCAGGTAGCGGGACACCGGTGTGCCGGAGGTGAAGGCGGCCCGGGTGATGTCCAGCCCGTAGTGCTCCACCGAGTGCATCAGCCGCAGGCCGACGCAGGGATTGTTGCGGGAGAGGATGATCACTTCCACTTTCCGGTCATTTGCCAGGGGCCCGTTGAGTTTGAGAAGCGCCTTGACCAACGGGAAGCCCGGGCCAGGCTTCAACACCTCGCGTTCGTGATCCACCTGATAGGCTTCATATACTACTGTGCCCTGCCGCTCGAAAAGGGCGTTCTCCTCCTCCAAGTCGAACAGGGCCCGGGAGGAGATGGCGATGGTCAGGTAGCGGGAGAGGTCGAAGGGCATATATATTTCCTGTCGATTGATAAATTTCCCTATGTTTGAACAGATGATTATTTGGCTTGGATCTTCTCAAACATCAAGTAAGTGATCGAGGAGGAATCCTTTGGGGTGTGTTTGAGCGACACACAGCGGAAACCGAGGCATTCAAACAGAAACTGCAGACCCGCGGGCGGAGTGCGGAAAAAGGGTTCTGGAGCCTGGCCTTTGGGAGCCGGGGGTGGCGCCAGGGGGAGCGACACCAGGAGGCGGCCGCCGGGATGGAGGATGGCCCGGAGTTCCATCCCCACCTGGATCAACTGCTCCCGCGCAATGCTCTGCAGGACGTTGGTGCAGAGCACCCCGTCAAACAACCGCTCGAACGGGCGACCCAGGCCGGGCGTCTTCCTTTCTTCCAGCCGTCCCTGCAATTCGGGATGAAGGATCAGCGCCTGCTCGCGCAGACCGGCGCTGGGCTCCACGCCGAAGGCGTTGTATCCCAAGCTCAGCAGGGTCGCGGCATTCCCGCCCGAGCCGCTGCCAACGTCCAGCACGACGGATCCTGCTTCGGGAAAGGCTTCCGCTAGCAGCTCCCCCGGCAACCGGCCGGCCTCCCATTGATGGCTCCAGGCGGCGGGTTTCGCGTAGGCATCCGGACCAGGCTCCACCGTCCACGAAACCCGGAGTGTTTCCGGCCGGGGGCTTTGGTCAATTTCTTTCACAGCCTCGCGCAGATGCCGCCCCATCACCTCCCGGGCGGCGGGATCGTTCCGGATGAGGTGAGCGAACGCGGTCTCCGGCGTGAGCGCCGCCGGGAGCTCCCGCGGCTCCGTGGGAGAGGGCGCCGTCTCGGCCAGGAGGACTTCGGCGGCGACCCCGGCGGATTGGGCGATCTTCCGGAGGGTTTCCATGTCCGGTACAGTGCCGTGCTCGAACCGGGAGAGGCTGCTCTGGCTGATGCCGAGCCGGCGGGCAAATCCGACCTGGGTGCGGCAGTCGGGATCCGGCTGGTGGAGACGGATCTGCCGGATCCGCCTTCCCATTTTCCAATTATTTTGAATATTCATAAATATTCACTTGACTTTTTGTTCCGGACACCGGTATACTGAGTTTCGGGGGGAAACCAATTAAGACCTAAGAAAACCCTATATAAAAGACCGAAAAGAGCTATTTGAATCTTAACAGTGTCAGCCAGTCGGTGTCAAGAAGGAATATTTACAGAATATTTAAGCCGACTGGTTATTTGCGCTCCTTGAGGTTGGCCGGGAATCCCAGTGGGATTCTAACGGCGAAACGAGACGAAACCATTCACGACAAAAGGAGGTACGCATGTTGAGCACGTTGTCTGTTCCCATGGTGCGGCGGCGGGAAGAACCATCCCGCCCCGCCACCCCTCACCCGATTCCGACGGCGGTGGAACCGCGGTTGGAATACTTCCAGAAATCCTTCCAGAACCAGTGGCGCGCGCTGGGGCTCGCCGACTCCGCCCAAAGGCGGGGCTCGGACTCCCCGCCCTGCCACCCCCGCGATCCGGAGGAGAAGCTGCAAGCCCTGGCTTGGGCGGTCAGCGCGGTCATGCTGGACCGGCTGCGCCGTCATTACCGCCAACCCGGGCTCCTCACGGCGTTCCTGCAAGCGCAAGGCCTGGATCCCGAGGAGCCGGCGATGGAGCCGGTGGGCCAGATCCTCACCGGCAACCGCCGGGTGGCCCTGGCCCGGCTGGATCTCCTGCGTGCCCTGCTGACCGCGGCCGGCTGGCAAGAACATCCCGGCTTCCTGCGGTGGCTGCTCTACACCGCCCTGGCGGAGACGGGAGCGCTCGCGCTGTTGTAGTCCCCGCTCTTCTTATTTTTTCCGTCCCGGTGGAACACGGCCTTGACCGGCGTGGTTCCCCCGGACGGACGGGGACCCTTGCGCCGCCGCTCCTCCAGAAGCCGGACGGCGATGGATTGTCGTCGGAAGGTACCCGATTATTTTAAAGGAGAAACCAGAATGTCAAACTCTCAACAGGAACGAACTCGCCGGGTAGAGCTGACCGTGGAGCAGCACCGGCGGCTGATCTCATGGGCGAACACGAAAGCAGAATGCGAGGAGCGAGCCCGGTTTCAACCGTATCTTGCCGTTCAGTCGGAACGATCCCGCCCGTCCCCGATATTTGTCGTCGCCTTCACCGGAGTGGACACCTGGAAAAAACAGGTTCTGCCGGAAGGATTTGCGGCCCTGGATCTGTCCGCTCAGCTCCGGCTGGCCGGGCAGGTGGCCCGAGAGCATTACCAAGCCAAGAATGGCAGTTGCGGACCGTTTGGTAAAATCACGGGCTACGCGCTGGCCCGCACCTACGATGATTGGGTCGGTTTGGATGTGGACGGGGAGATCGTCGCGCGGTCCATTCCGCCGGTCCAGTTTGGGACTGCTTCCCTCCGATTGAAGGGAGGAGAGGACTTCCTCCGTAACGGGGTGCTCATCTCCTCACCGGGACCGGAGGACGACCCGAACGGGATGCCGCCGGGAGTCGCTCCCCTACCGCCGGGCCTGCACCTTGTGTGCGCCCCACCGTCAGCGGGCGAACGGGTGCCCTGGTCGAGCATCCTGCTTCGACATCACTTTGGGCCGGACGCGGTGACATCCCCTGCCCCCGGCGTGTCCGAGGACGAATTTCAACAACAAGTGGCCCAACTCGTCGCTCAAGGCCGGACGGTGGTGGCCGTCGGACATGGGCGGACTACGGACCTGGCCTTGCGCCAGGCGGAGCGGCATCATCTGGCTGCTCTCCTGTTTGTCCCCTCCCGCCTCGCCGAGTCAGCTCCCAGCGATCCGGAGGCTCCCGAGAGGGATGCCCAACCCACCATGGTCCTCCATCTGATCCGCCCGGGAGAGGAGGAAATCAGCGGCAACCAGCCAGGGCGCTCGAGCGCCGGGTGCCGCCAATACACCGCCGACCATGATCCGGAGAAAGGCCTGCCTGGCTTGCTGCGGGATGTGGAGGCGTTCCTGGCCTGTCAGTGAACGGTCTGGAGTCGGTATCAATTTCAAAAAAGGAGGATCTATGAGGAAACGTGAAATGCCGCTGTTGCGGGGCATCCCGCCGTTGGCTGGGATCATTCAGCCGCGGGACGGCGCCCGATGGTGCGGGTGGCGAGAGGCGGGACCAATGCTGGCTGAGGATTTCGAGTTCATTGTCACACCCGAGGATCTGCGGCTGGAGGAAGAGGAGTCGCTGTTTCTGTTCGGACCGGAAACGCCGGATGGCGTGACCGAAGAGTCCGCGAAGAGACCAACGCGGGCGAACCCCGCGAGGCCCCCCGGAAGCTCCAGCCCGAGGCGATGCGGAAGGAGAGCAGTCAGAGTAAAGCAGTAAACGTTCCGAGATATGGAACGGAGCCCCGGTATAACGGGATTGACTGACCGGGATCGCTGGGGATGCCCTTCGGTGGCCGGTGCTTTTGAATTGATTTCAAAGGAGGCTTTATGTGGTTGTTCACGACGTTTGGTTTCTTCAGTGTGGTGCAGAAGGCCGGGACGGACGGCCTGACGGTTCGCGCCCGGGTCCGGGAGGACCTGGACCGGTTGCGGGAGCGCCTGCCCGGCCTGACCCCCACCCTGGCCCGGGGCGGCGACTATCCCTACCGTGCCACCGCAACCCACCGGGAGTTCGGCGAGGCGCTGGCGCGGCTGGCCGGCGAGATCCGCTACGACAACTTCAAGGATGAGGTGTACCAGCGCCAGGGCGCGGCCCGGGCCCACGCCTACGAAGGGGTCTGGGAAACGCTCTACGGCCTGGAGGAACAGATGGCCCGGCGCGATTTCAACGAGGAGGATTGAGCATGAGGCGAAGAGAACAGACGGATTCGTTCACGTCCGAGTCGGTCACCGAGGGGCACCCCGACAAGGTGGCCGACCAGATCGCCGACGCCGTGCTGGACGCGGTGCTGGCCCAAGACCCCGACGGCCGGGTGGCCTGCGAGGTACTGCTCACCCCCGGCCGGGTCACGGTGGCCGGCGAGATCAGCGCCATGGCCGACATCGACATCCCCGCCATCGCCCGGAGCGTCCTGATGGACATCGGCTACGACAGCGACGCCGTCGGCCTGGACGGGCGAACCTGCGAGGTGGAGTGCCGGGTGCAGCGGCAGTCGCCCGAGATCGGCACGGCGGTGTCGGACGGCGGTGCCGGCGACCAGGGACTCATGTTCGGCTACGCCTGCCGGGACACCGACGTGCTCATGCCCCTGCCCATCCATCTGGCCCACGCCCTGACCCGCCGGCTGGCCGAGGCGCGGCGCGACGGCACCCTGCCCTGGCTGCGGCCCGACGGCAAGGCCCAGGTGACGGTGGAGTACGCCGGCGGCCGGCCGGTGCGGGTGGGCGCCGTGGTGGTCAGCGCCCAGCACGCCCCGGAGGTCGACCGGAGACGGCTGGAGGCGGGCATCCGGGAGCAGGTCATCGCCGCGACCATCCCGGACGGGCTCCTGGACCGCCGCACGAATTACCTGATCAACCCCAGCGGGAGCTTCACCGTGGGCGGCCCCGCGGCCGACTGCGGCCTGACCGGGCGGAAGCTCATGGTGGACACCTACGGCGGCGCCGCCCGGCACGGCGGTGGGGCATTCTCCGGCAAGGACCCCACCAAGGTGGACCGCTCGGCCGCCTACATGGCCCGCCACATCGCCAAGGCCATGGTGTCGGCCAGACTGGCCCGGCGCGCGGAGGTCCAGGTCGCCTACGCCATCGGCCAGGCCGAGCCGGTGAGCCTCCGGCTGGACACGGCCGGCACCGGCCGGATGCCGGACGCCCGCCTGGCGGCCGCCGTGCGGAGCGTGTTCCCGCTGACCCCCCGGGGGATCATCGACCACCTCGCCCTGCGGCGGCCCATCTACCGCGCCACGGCCGCCTACGGGCACTTCGGGCGCAGCGGCGACGCCTTCACCTGGGAGCGCGTCGACCGGGCCGGCGAGCTGGCGGCGGCCCTCGGGCGCGATGCGGAGGTCCGCCCATGCTGACCGCCGTCGTCACTCTGACTTCCACCCTGCTGCTGGCCACCAAGTGGCTGGATTGCCGGACGACCGCGCGGCGGGTTCGTTGCCCGGCGGACGAGCTGAATCTGTGGGCGCGCCGATGGATGGCCCGCCATGGGGTCCGCCCCACGATCTGGGGCGTCTTCGCGCTGGCGGCCGCCATCATCGGGATCTCCGGCGCCGGTGCCGTCGGGTCGGGATCCGCCTGGGCCGGCGCCGCCTATGCGGCCCTGGGCCTGCCCATCGCCGCCATCCAGGGAGCGGTGGCCCGCACCAACGCCACCGGCCGGCCCAACGCCGTCACTCGCGCCGTGGCCCGGCTGTACGCCCGGTTCCCGGGAGGGCGGCAGCCCCGGCGGGAGGAGAGCGGCCACCGGGCCCCGGTCCGAAAAACCATTTCCAAGGAGGCTTTATGAACCGAGAGACGAACCTGTGTTTCTTCCAAGAATGCCTGCAACCGATGCACCCGGAGGGCGAGGCGCACTACGCCGAGTTCCTGGCGAAGCTGGCGGCGCTCGGCCGCGACCCGAAGCTGCTCTGGTACCCCAGCAGCGACCAGGACTACCGCGACCTGCTGCATCTGCACCCGGACCGCTTCCCGCGGCAATCCGCTTTCGAGGATCCCGTGGTGGAGACGTTCCCGGACGTCTACATCCACACGGACTACCTCCCCTGGCGGCCTGAGAACTTCTGGTCCGGCGCCTACCTGTTCGACGGCCGGCGCACCCGGATCCGCGCCGTGCGGATCACGCCGCTGCAGGCGCCGGACCTCGGCCTGGAGGTCTGCCCCGCTCTGGTGGATTTCCCGACAGGCGGGCCCGACACCGGCAAGATCGTGCTGATGGACGCGGAAGTGGAGTCCGACGTGCTGGGCCGCTTCGAGCGGACGGTGGTGTACTTCGCCTCGGAGAACATCAGCTTCTTCCTCGCGGCGGTGCTCCGGCGGGGGCTCACCATCAGCCACCTGGTCAACATCCGCGACGGCTCGGGGCTGGGCGGCGGCGGGAAGGTCAACTTCAAGTTCCTCTGGTTCTTCCTCGGCCGGATGGGGACGGAATACCTGATCTCGGACAATCTGGGCCGCTCCACTGTCCACCTGGACCTGGCGCTGGGGACCTACCCGGAGCTGCGGCGCTATTTCGCCCAGCCGGACAACCGGCCGGTGCTGCTGCAAGGGCGCCTGGAGCTGCCGTGGAGCCGCTATGGGATCTTCCAGGGCGACGCGCACATCTTCCGGGTCACGCCGTTCCCGATGGGTCATCCCCAAACGGAAACGGAGCAGTGGGACCAGACGATCGAAGTGACTGGCCGCGAGAGCGAGGTGAATCCGGTATGACCCGCGCGGGGACGATGCCACCGGCGGCGGCCGCTTCAGTCGGCGGCCGCAGGAGACGGGTAGAACGCCCGCATTTGGTCCAGCGCCGCTCTCAGGCGATCGACGATCCTGGCCGGGCGGATCAGCCGGGCGCCGTCGCGGAAGGACAGGATCCAGGCCAGGATCTCCCACTCCGACGATGCGGTGAAGACGAGCCGCAGCGTGCCGGGGTCGATCCAGTGCAGGCGCTGATCGGGGCTCCAAGTACGCTCCGCCGCGAACGTGGCCGCACTGCCGTAGAATTCAGCCTCCACTTCGAAGACCGCCTGCTTGATCAGGCCGAAGTGCCGGTTGAAGGCCGTTTCGAAGTCGTAGTCCCTGGGAAATTCGTAGCGGCGGTCAGTCAGGGCCGCGGCCTCGATGCGGTGGACCGCCAGCAGGGGCTCGTAATCCGGCGCCGGTCCGCGCTGGCCGGGTTTGCGGGCCAGCCGGGCATGCAGGTACACCGTCTCGCGGTGGGAGAAGACCTTGAGCGGCTTGACGTAGAGGGTCTTGGCGCGCGGTTCCTCCAGCGCCTTGTACTGGAGCTTCAGGATCCGTCGTTCCTCCATGGCCTGGATGAGGGTCTTGAGGGTGGCCTGGTGGGGGGTGTAGTCGATGGTGCCCGGGCGGAAGACGGCGAAGTGGCGCTCGCTGCGGGTGCCGTCGCCGGGGAGCAGGGCCTGGCTTTTCTCCAGTGCCCGGGTGGCTTCCTGAAACAGCGGCTCGCCCAGGAGATGGGCCGTGAAGTCGCGGCACATCAGCAGGAGGTTGAACTCCATCTCAGACAGGGTCATGGGCAGGGGGCGGTGCGCCGGCCGGTGGAGTTTCACGAATTTCCGGTTGCCCTCGTAGCGTTCCTCCAGTTCGATCCGGTAGGCTCGTTTCAGGTCGTCCAACAGCCGCAGGACGGTCTGCTTGGAACACTGCAGGAGCTCCGCCAGGCGGGTCAGCGAGTATTCTTCCCGGGTGAAGAGCAGGCGCACAAACAGGCTGATGATTTTCTCGCCGTAGCTGCGAAAGGAATCCTGTTTTTGGGGCATGGGGGAACCTCCAGGGAGAACGTTGACGCCGATGGACGCAGAGGGGAACCGCCTGGATTCCGAACGAGGATCCAGCCGGGTCCCCGGGCAAACAGATTGGATCACCCATCTCACATATCGTTCCGCAAAATGGAACGGGAGGATTGTATAACGGGGATGACGGCAATGAAAAGGGGGTTGTATGTCGCATTATGACCGAATGGCGCGGGAACAGCGCCGGCGAAGATATCTTAACACCCGGCCGGCGATTACGGAATCTGACTCCCACGATCGGGCCTTGCGATGGCGCTCTTGCGTGTACCTGCAGCGGCTGCTGACCTGCCATCAACAGCTCGGACCGGAGTTTCTCGAATTACTGGGCGTCTTGCTGGGCCCGGGCGTGGAGCCGATCAACCGGCTGATCCTCGATTGCCTGCAGGGGCCGGCGCGGGACCACTTCGCAGAGGAATTCGCCGAGTGCCGCTTCATACCCGACCGCTGGCCACGCGAGGCGACGGAAGCGCTGACTCGCTGCGACTCGCGGGTGGAGCTGGAACTGGCTGGTCTGATCCCCGACTTGTTGGCCCGCCAGGAGCGGGTCCTGTCATCTCGCCAGCGCAGTGATTTCGAGCGGCGGGCGACCCAATTCCAGAAGATGCTTGCCTTGAGCGAATTGGAACGCGAACTGGTCGTGCTGCTGTTCGTCCTGGATACATTTAGCCCGGCCGGGCAATATTTCGTGGGTCATCTGCAATGCCAGCACTACTCCAAACGAAGGTTTCTCCAAGCGATGCTGGGAGGGATTTCGGCAGGAGAACTGGCCGCGCTCTTGAACGGCACGCTCCAGCGGCTGGGCGTGTTTGAATTAAATTCCCACTTGTTTTGTCTGAACGACGAGTTCATGGCGCTGTTTCTGAAACCGACCCTAGAGCTCACCACGGCCGAGCTGTTCAAGCGCCTGCCCAAGCCGAGCCTGCCGCTGGAGCGCCACCTGGTGGATCCCGCCGCCGTCGAGCATCTCCTGAAGCTGCTGGCGCACAGACCGGAGCATGCCACCCACGTCCTGCTGTACGGGCTGCCAGGCACCGGTAAGACCAGCTTCGCCCGGGCGCTGGCCCGGCGGCTGGGAGTGCCGACCTATCAGATAGTCTCCAGCGGTGACAATACCACCGCCAAGCGGCGGACGGCCATCCTGGCCTGCCTCAATCTCACCAACAACGGGACGGGCTCCCTGGTGGTGGTGGACGAGGCCGACAACCTGCTCAACACCCGGCAGTCTTGGTTCCATCGCGGCGAGACCCAGGACAAGGGCTGGCTGAACCTCTTGCTGGAACAGCCGGGGGTGCGCATGATCTGGATCGCCAATTCCTTGGGAGGGATGGACGCGTCGGTGGCCCGGCGCTTCGCCTTCAGCGTCGCCTTCGAGGAGTTCAGCCGGGCCCAGCGCGCCCAGGTCTGGGAATCGGTCCTGCAGGCCCACCGCGCCCGGAAAGCCTTTTCCAAGGCCGAGATCCAGGCTCTGGCCTCCCGCTACCCCTGCACCGCCGGGCCGGTGGACCTGGCGGTGAAGAAGGCGCTGGAAGTGGCGGCGCCGGGCTCCGACGCCTTCCGGCAGGCCGTCCGAACCGCCCTGGACGCCCATCACCGGCTGTTCCACGGGGGTCAAGCCCCGGCGGACCCGGACACTATCGAGGCCCAATACACCCTGGAGGGGATCCATCTGACGGCGGACCTGCCCGTCCTCCTCGGCACGCTGGAGGCCTTCGACCGGCAGCTGCGGGACGGCAACTCCGGCGGGCCGGTGCGGAACTTCAACCTGCTCTTCCACGGTCCGCCGGGCACGGGCAAGAGCGAGCTGGCCCGCTACCTGGCCCGTCACCTGGGGCGGGAACTGCACTGCAAGCAGGTGGCCGAGCTGATCGACCCGTTCATCGGCGAGACGGAGCGCCACATTCGGGACGCCTTCCTGCAGGCGGAGCGGGACGGCGCGGTGCTGATCATCGACGAGGCCGACACGTTCCTATACCCCCGCACGTCCGCCCTGCGCTCCTATGAGATCAGCTTCACCAACGCCTTCCTAACGGCCATGGAGCGCTACCGGGGGATCCTGATCTGCACCACCAACCGCCTGACCGGCCTGGACGAGGCCGCGCTGCGGCGGTTCCAGCACAAGGTCGGCTTCGACTGGCTGACCCCGGCGGGGGCGGAGATCTTCTACCACCGCCTGCTGGCCCCGCTGACGGAGCGCCCCCTGGACCGGGCCTCCGCAGAGGCGCTGCAGTCGCTGCGCGCGCTGGCGCCGGGGGACTTCCGGGCGGTGCGGGACCGGTTCGCCCTGCTGCCGCCCGCCGAGGTGACGCCGGCGGCGCTGGTGGCGGCGCTGGCGGAGGAGACGAGGATCAAGGCGGCGCATGCCGGGGCAGAGAAGAAGATTGGTTTTTAAGCAGATGAAGGAGGAACACCATGTTGGAAAGCGGCCTGAAACGACTGATCCTGGAGCGGCTGGACGCGTTGGGAATGAAAAAATCGGAACTGGTTCGCCGGTTGAGCTATAAAAACATTTCCGGCGGAATAAACGCTCTGGAGCGGATGATGCGGGATGGCCAGCCGAACCCGTTCATCCTGAAAAACCTGCCGCCCGCTCTGGAAATGGACCAAGCGGAAGTGCTCGCCGCGGTGCGCGCCGACACCGTGGGTCGGGAACGAGCGCGAATCGATCGGGAGGCGAATGCGTTTCGACCGCACTTGTATGTGGAAACGGAGTTGGACCGGCCGGCCCAGCTGATGTTCTGCGCCCTTACGGGAGGGATACGCCAGAAGTATGTCGACCTTCCTGCGGGGACCTTTGGCCTTGGACTGGAGGAGGAATGCCGCAGGCTTCAACCTTTCATCGCGGACTATGTGCGGCAGCAAGCAGGGAAAACCGATTTCTTCGGCCGGATCCTGGGCTTCGTGTACTTCCGAAGCTACTATGAAAACCCTGCGGAGCGGATTTGTTTCGATCTGGAAGGCCGGGTCACGAACGAACTCCAGCCACCCACCCACGAACCTCAGTTGAGTGTACTTTTAGAGAGTCGGGATATCACTCCACATCTGAAGGATGGGCTGGGAGGAATGGCAGGTCAATCCGCGACCGGTGACATGGATCGGGACCAATCGCTGAAGAAACCGAAAGCACCCACTGATGCAGAGTAAGAAAATTTGTCGATTGATTGCCGAAGGAATCGGCAGGCACCCACTGAGCGGGAACGAGCGAGATAGATTATGGAATAATCCGAGAGATATTGGATCGAACCGACCGGCCAGGTGATCCCCGTGGGAGTGAGCCACATCGCCACGGTGATCACCGACCCTGGGCGGTTTGGCTGCCGGTGGGAAGACATCGTTGCCTGCTACCGGCGGTGCGGCGAGCCGCTGGGCCTGGAGGGGAAGGTCAAAGAGGTGCATGCAGGTGCCTCGAAGAGGATCGGCTTTTAACAGGTTGCCGCTCATGGCCCGGCCCCGACGCTTCGGGTTGCTGGCCTGGAGGGGGGAGGCGAAGCCGGGGACAAGGGGGGAGCGGCAGCCTGTTTTTCAAATCTCATGCAGAAGGGGAAATTCAACGCGGATTCATGCTGATCAACCCGGATGGGAATTCAACACGGGTGCGCAGGGATCTTTTATTCATTACGCGGATTCATCTTTGGGTTTATCTGCCCCTGTCCCATAAAGGATGGATCTGCGGGAATCAGGTCAAATCAGCGGAAATCAGCGTGGAAGGGTTGGAAAAGCCGAATGACGAACAGAGAAAGATCGGGGAGGCAGGCATGAATCTGTATCTGGACATTGATGGTGTGATGCTGGGAAAGGAAGATCCCAACTCGCCAGAAATAAGGCTGGCTCATCACGCGGAAGAGTTCCTCGCCTTCGCGCTGGCCCTTTTCGATTGCTTCTGGCTGACCACCCACTGCCAGGGCCGAACTGAAGAAGTCCTAAGACACCTGGCTCCATATTGCTCAGTGGATTTCCTGGACCTCGCCGCCAAGGTGAAACCGACCTGCTTCCAGGTGATGAAAACGGAGGCGCTGGACGGGGATTTCCTCTGGCTGGATGATGCCCCGATGCAGTGCGAGCTGGACTGGCTGGCTGCCCGGGGCTGGCTGGACCGGTGGATCCGAGTGGATACGCGAAAGCGGCCGGAGGATCTTTTAAGAGCGCAAAGGAAGTTGGAGAGTTCGTTGCGAGGAAAGTAAACAGAGAGGATCAGAAAGAGGCCGAGAGCAATAGGCGTTGGTGTGATCGGGATCACGCAAATCACAGAATGGCTGCACAAATTGAGTGTCACAGCGGATGCAAGCAGTATCATAAAGATGAGAAGACAAATACAACAAAACGATTGATGTGGCAAACCGGGACGTTTCGTCCCAGGATGGGATCAGGGGCATGCCAACTTGTGACAGGCGACATTCTGCACGAAATCAATTTTTTACAATGAGTTAGCTAATCCATCAGGAGGTGAAGGGATGAAACAGAGGGGACTGATTTGCGGATGCGCTTTCTTTATGCTGTTGTTTGCGTCAAGCATTCAGGCGGCTGAAATCCGGCAGGGAGATCTGGATGCATCGGGGGTGATCGACTCGGCCGACATGGTGATCCTTGCAAATTACATGGCCGGGAATCTCCTGACGATTCCAGCCCAGTTTGGGCAATTGTATGAGCTCGACCCGCTGGTCGGAACGTTGCGACTTGTCCCTTCGGGAATATTTGTCCAAGGTTCTCCCTTGGATGAGCCCTGTCGAGCAGAGCATGAGGCCCAATTCTCCCATACGCTGACTCTGGATATCGCCGTGATGGAAACGGAAGTAACTAGGCAGATGTGGGCCGACTTGAAAGCGCTGCAAACGACACTTCCGACAGATCCGACCAATACAGGGTATGGGTCCGGTATGACGAATCCCTTACAGAGCGTGACTTGGTATGAAGCGGTGTTGTTTGCCAACTTGCTCTCCCTCCAACGAGGTCTGACACGCTGCTACTACACGAACGCGGGATTCACGACACCCATTACTTCGTCGAACTACACCACGGGGCCGTTCTATTGCAACTGGAATGCAGACGGATATCGGCTTCCCACGGAGGGGGAATGGGAATATTTCTGCCGGGCGGGGACGACGGGAGCGTTCAGCGTGGTGGAGCCGAATTATTCGTCCGGAAACTGCGGTTCCTATATCACCACGCCAGGTACGTGGCCGTTTGTGGAATCGGTGGCCTGGTTCTGCGCCAACCGCTATGACACGGCTGGCAATAATAAAACCAAGCCCGTCGCGACAAAAGCGCCCAACCCGGCGGGATTTTACGATGTGCACGGCAATGTTTACGAGATGTGTTGGGACTGGTATGGAAGTTATCCGACTGGAGCCGCTATTGACTTTCGAGGTAGCGAAACCGGCACTGATCGGGTGGTTCGTGGAGGCTGCTGGCACGACTACATCCTACAATGCCGTTCGGCACACCGCACAACCACCGCGCCAGATGGCCGTGGATTTAATTGTGGATTCCGGTTGGTGAGAACGGTTCTGTAATCGGGCGTTCCCTCTCGTGGGGGAGGAGGAAACGATCCCTGTCAGCAGCAAGATTTCTGATTCTGACAGGGTCTGGTCACCGCTACCATGGCGATGGGATGCAGCCTCAGGCCTGGCTGAAAAGGTTGATATAAACATGATGGTTTGGCAGATCATTCGAAACATCTTTTGCAATGCACAGGTACGCACAATCTGGTAATGATTAGAATAGGAGGAAACAACATGACGACACCCCGACAGACTGGCTTTAGAATCGGTTGCTTTCATGGAAAATTGACTGCAGAAAAGCAGGATTCTGAGGCCCAACTCCGGAACGAGTTGTATTTGATTGGCATGCTGGAGATCGAATTATCCCGAAAAGAATCGATCCAGATCCGGTTGGTAGCCTACGAAATGCCGCTGCATGCGGGAAAAACACGTGGTCGATGCATCGATCTCTTTGGATATGACCAAGACTTCAAGCCTTGGATTATTGAACTGAAAGGGCAGGATTCCAATGAGTCGATCCCGAAGATCGCAGGCCAAATCAACGGCTACGCTGAGCATTTTGTGGATATCAGAGAATCTGTCCGAAAAGAGATTCAGCAGAAGTTTCATTGGAAGGATTTTCGATTTCAGGGCCAAGCAGGAAAGATCATCCTGGCTAGCAGAGAATATTGGGCGAGACAGGCCAAGGATAAGGACTGGCCGGAGGGCATTTACTGTTGTTCTTTTAGCCATATCCGCGAGGTGATCAAGGGTGACAAGGTTGTTTTACTGGAGAATAACAAAGGGAAAGGGATTGTTGGGTTGACTGTGCACAACAAGCTCAGACGGATGAAATGAGTCTTGAGATCGTCATCCATCGAGGAGCCGCCCAAGTTGGGGGATCGTGTGTGGAGCTTCGATCCTTCCAAAGCCGACTGCTTCTAGATTACGGGCTTCCGCTGGAGATAGAGACAAAGAAGGATCCCAATCGGGCCGAACCCTCTGATGTGAAAAGCACCCACCTACTCCCAATCCAAGGAGTCCACGAAAAGGAAACGCCGCTCTTTGACGGAATCCTGCTGAGCCACGCCCATCCGGACCACCACGGGCTGCTGGGGTACGTCCATTCAGAGATCCCGATCTACGCCAACCGGGAAACGCAGGAACTGCTGCGCATCGGCGAGTACTTCTACCCGGAAGCGCGGCCGGTTCGGAACCTGCAGACCGTCGCCGCCGGAGAGCCGTTCACCGTCGGGGCGTTTCGGGTGACGCCGTACCTGATGGACCACTCTGCCTACGGAGCCCTAGCGTTTCTGATCGAAGCCGGCGGGAGACGGGTGTTCTACAGCGGTGACTTTCGAGGGCACGGACGGAAGGACTCGGTGTTCCGCCATTTGGTGGCGGACCCGCCGGCGCCTGTGGACGTGCTGATGTTGGAAGGCACCGTGATCGGCCGGGCAGATAAGGGCTTACCTAGCGAGGTGGCGGTCCAGCATGAGCTGGAGCGGCTATTCCGCCAACACCACGACCTGACCGTCATCGCTTTTTCGTCCCAGAACGCCGATCGGATCGTGTCCATCTACAAAGCCTGCCTTCGAAGTGGGAAGATCTTCGTGATCGATCCCTATACGGCTTACGTTCTCCACAAGCTGGGCGGTAAGCTGCCACAGTTCGATTACAAGGACGTCCGGATTTACTTTGCCCCAGGGTCGCACACCCAGCGGTTGGCGAAACATGGAGACCTGTTCTTCTTCCAGGATGCCAAGGTCGACTTCCAGGAAATGCTGGAGAATCGGGCTCGCGTAGTGATTAAAAACACGTATGCGATCCGAGAGAAATTCGCCCGCACCGAGACGCTCACCGGTGCCGCTCTGGTATATAGCCAGTGGTGGGGCTACTTCGAGAATGAACGGGAATTCTGGACAGCTCACGGCATCGAGCCGATTCCAGTGCACACGAGCGGGCACGCTCACGTGACCGATCTACAGAAGTTGGTCCGGGCGCTGCGGCCGCGGATCATTCTCCCGGTGCACACCCGACACCCAGCGGCCTATCCAGAATTGTTTGGTGAAAAGGCGTTGGTGCTCCCTGATGGGCAATCTCTGGAGATTTGAAATGAAGGTGAAATCTGGGCCAGCAGGCAAGGTAAACGATATACATTCTGGGCCACTATCAGACACAATGATGATCACGCGAGGGATGGATGGAATATGGATGAGAAGCGAAAACGAAAGTCCTTCCACCGGATCATGAATTCCCTGCATCCGGGCACTACCGAGATTTTCAATGGGGATGACGGTCTTCGTGCCCACTGCCTGGAGCTCTTGAAGGATCAACGGGAGAGCATCTTGTCAGCCGTCCCTGAGCCGGGTGCCGATGATCCGAATTCTATTGGCCGGTTCGAAGAGGCTCTGAGAGCCCACATGAACCAGATCATCCAGCAGGAAAAGCGGAAATGGAGACGGCGGACAAACAAGGAGCTCGCCAAAGAGCGGAAGGCCAAGGCTGATTTCTTGAACCAATTGGAATCGCTCCGGGCCAATGTCTATGCCGGCGAGACGCCATGGTTACTCCTGGATCAGAAAAGGTCATGGGGCGGATCCGGAGTGATTGTGACCGCTGACCCGAAATACGCTGCCACGGAAGATGTTTTTGGCTTGTGGATGAAGGACCCGCGGGCGGTAGTGTGGTTCATGGAATTCACCCGCGATGCAAGTGGCGCGATGATTGACCGGTCCGCATACTATGTGATTGCCAAGGCTGCGGCAGAATTCCTAGAAACACACCCTGGTCAAGGTCGGGATGATAAAAATCTGGTGCTGACTTTGATCGATAAAATGATGAGATTCGGTACATAACCATCGGCTGACAGTCGCCCTCCCCGTATCTTTGGGGGAGCTGATCCAGGAGGGAAAATGACCAAGCCATCCGAAAAGAAGCCATTCCGCATTTATCTGGCCGGGCCGATCCACGGGTGCAACGAATCGCAGCGGAGCCTCTGGCGGCGGCGGGTGCGGGACAAGTGGAAGGACCGGTTCGAGTTCATTGATCCCACCGACCAGCTGGTGAACCCCCAGGCCAGTGACGATGCTGCTTATGAGATCATCCGGCAGGACCAGCTGGCCATCAACGATTGTGACGCCGTCCTGGCCAACATGTGGCGGGAGTCCATCGGGACTGCCATCGGGATCGTCCATGCCAAGCGCGAGGGAAAACTGGTGGCGGTGATTGATCCCAACCACATCGGCAACCGGATCGTAGCCTTCTATGCCGACGTGGTCTGCGACAAGGAGGATGAGGCCATGCGCCAGCTCCGGGCGCTGCTGACCCAGCAGGCCGAAATCCGCACCGTGATCAAGCGGAAAGGGCGGCCGGATGAGCCGTTCAGCCGCGAAACCCTGGCTTCCTCCATCCGCAAGGCCTGCCAGACAGCCGGCCGGGAGGACCTGATCGTGCCGGTGAAGGTGGTACCCCTGGTGATCGAGCGGCTGCTGGAGGGCGGTCGCATCAAGGGTGGGCAGGTGACCACGACCGACATCAAGAATGCGGTCTGGGAGGTGCTGGCGGACCTGGAGGCCGACCCCCTACGGGGAGAGGAGTTCGCCGGTATCCGGCTGGCCTGGGAGAAGTACGACCACAAGGAGAAGGCGGACAAACTGCTGCGGCAATTGACGGAGAACCGGCCGGAGATTCACCTGAGCGAGACGCCCTACAACATCGCCGTCGAAGCCGGCAAATCCCACACCACCATCTGGGGTGTGCACATCCAGACGCTCGAGGACATTCCCTTGCCCGCCCGCTCTGTGTTCCAGGAGATTGCCCGAGTGCAGGGGCTGGCCCGCATCCATTTCAGCGCGTTTACCTGGGGCCATCGCGAAGATCGCTGCCGGGTCGAGCTGATCGCTTCAAAAAGCCCCGGGATCATCGAGGGCAAATGCTATGACAATGGTGAAAAGGGGAACATGCAATCCTTCCAGCTCGTGGTCTTGGATGCCCTGCAAACAGAGCTCATCCGCCTGACCCTGATTCAACACCTGGGCAGCCAGGGGATGCTAAGGTTGAAGGAGTAGCGGGCGCAAAAGCTTGCCACGGATCCGGCGAGACGTGTTTGGTCCCAAGATACATCGTTATCTTTCAAGGAGGTTCTTCGATGAAAACTTTCTTGTTTACTTGGTCCCATACTTCTCATGGCTGGCCCTATGAAGAATTAAAGAAATTGGTTCAGCGATTTGCATTGGATGGTGATACCCTTGAAGAGTGGAATTGTAAAAGCTACAGACAGGTAAAAACCGGAGATCGCGTTTTTTTAATGAAGCAAGGGGACGACTCAAGAGGGTTGTTTGGATCGGGACGGATTGTTCGAGATCCCTACCCAGATTTGAGAAAGACCTATAAGAACGGCAGTCATCCTTATGATGTTGATATATCGTTTGATTTTCTCTCAGATCCAGTTCAATGCGATGTTCTGATCTCGCTATCTAAACTGAATTCCATCTCCAAAGAAAGAGGGTTGTGGCACAGTCAATTTAGTGGAAAAGAAATCCCAGCGGATGTAGCCCAGGAATTGGAAAACCTTTGGGCGAAAAAGATCGCTTCCCCACCGAAGATGCACGTGACAGAAGAATTGTTGTTAGTGGGACCACCCAGTCGGAGAAATGACCACAAACCTGAACCGGGACCAAGATTTGGAATTGCTCGTCAAGATCAGGACAACAAAATGCTGGGCAACGCCGGAGAGCTGGCCGTACTGCAGTACGAGAAGAACAGACTAATGAAGGCGGGCAGGAAGGATCTAGCGGATATGATTGTCTTGGTGGCCAACACCGAAGGAGACAGCGCAGGCTACGATATCCGGTCTTATGAAGAAGACGGCACAGAGATTCACATTGAAGTTAAAACCACGAACGGCGGGATCAACACACCTTTTTTCATCTCCCGCAATGAGCTGGAATATGCCAAGGCCAATTCATCACGATATCGCCTATACAGAGTCTATGGTTACTCGAAGGCGAAAAAAGTGTTTATCTTGCGCTATCCATTAGAGGACAGAGCTCAGGTGGAACCGCATATCTATCGGGTCAGGTTTTAAGCGCCTCATTGGATTTTCAAGAAGGATGGAAGCCCTTTGGCTAACTAACCGCTAGGCTGATTCCAAATGACCGGATGAGTATTCAGGTGAGATTTCGATTTCGACTGTCAGCTCAATAACTGAGGAGGAAGAATGAAGCGTGATTATCTCGGAGATTCGTACGACATGGTGAAGCGCTTGTGGAGAGAGCTGCTTCAGGATTGGGCGCCCCTGTACGCCGAACCACGATTTATCCCGAACGCCTTGCGGGAACAGTACACTAAACTCACCCAATTGGAGATGCTGCCTACAAGTTGTCAGGGGAAATACTCTGTCCTGAACGATCCTGATACTGGGGTCAGATTGCCGGGTGAAAAGAATCAGGCAGAGGGACGCACACACATACGCATCAGAACCATCATGGATCAATTAAGAATGGGAGCGAGATGCGTCATCACTTTCGATCAAAGTAATTACAGAAGAATTGGATCCTCTTCTGTGCAGCGGCAGAAAAAAATGCAGGAGCTTGTGAAGGAGGGCTTTGATTGTTTTTACTATGTTTCTCATGCCCCTTTCCTGTTTGCATTCCCTGATTCAGGTTCTTGTCAACAGCTGCGGGCGATTCTAGTCAATGCCGGCATACCCGAGGAGAGGTTGGAGAGTCTAACTCATAGTTGAAACTCATGATATAGCTGCGTTCATCTCGTGCATTTGACAAATCGGTCGCTGGATGCTATAATTCAAATAATATGAACAATTTAAAACTCAACCCCATCGGGGATTTCCCCGAGTTCAGAGATCTGTTGTCCTGGTTCAACCTGAGCAAGGACGACGTTTTGGACCGCTTTGCGGCCTCGGCAATGCACCGCATCGACCGGGGGGCAGGCGATCAGCGGTTCGTCTACATCCCCGGCTCCCGGCCGGATCGGGTGTTGCTGGTAGCCCACGCGGATACGTATTTCGATGGCCGGCCCGGTTATCCGGCAGATGTCATCGTCCAGGAGGGGAAACTCCGCTCCGCCAATCCCGCGTTGGCCTGCGGCGCGGACGACCGGGCGGGCTGTGCCGTGTTGTGGCAGCTACGCGAATTGGGCCATTCCCTGCTGATCACCAGTGGCGAAGAGAAGGGTCGTCAAGCCAGTACTTGGCTGATGGAAAAGAATCCGGACCTGGCGGATGAGATCAACAGAACCCACGGTTTCGTGGTCCAGTTGGACCGCCGCAACGGCACCGATTACAAGTGCTACGAAGTAGGGACACCCCAATTCCGGCATTACGTGGAACGGAAGACGGGTTACACCGAACCGGATCGCTCTTCGTACACAGACATTTGCACCTTGTGCCGCGACATCCCTGGCGTCAACCTGAGCGTAGGGTACTACAATGAACACACGGAAGAAGAGTACCTGGATTTGGACCAATGGCGAAGTACGCTCACACTTGTCCGGTCTTGGTTGTCGAGGCGCGGACTGCCTAACTTCCGGCTGAGAGCGAACTTTGCTGCCCGCCATGCGAAATCATCGGATGATATTGTACCTAGAAGCCAACGAACCTTCCCGGGACCTGGACGGCTGATCCAAGATTGGCCACTCATCGAGCAATTTCGAGAGCTGTTTCCGAATCCGAACCACCCGCCCGGCGAGCGCGCCGCCCTTTTTTATCCTAGCGCCGGCACCGACTTACAGACTCCCCTATTATTAGGTTTGCCGTATTGCCGGCAGTTCTTCTTTTATGAACATTGGCGCTCCAAGATTCAACCAGAGAAACTGAACTGGTTGCGCCAGGCGCCATTTCAGAACTATGAATGGGTGGGTTGGCTGGAGGACAAGAATATGTCCCAGGTGTCGGCACCAGTAGATCCGGGGCGACCGGGAGGAGGGCCGTTTGGTGAGTTCATCGTTCGCTTCACTTACCGGGACGTCCCCCGAGAGCTCCACTGGGTATGCCGGGACAACAAAGACTTCCTGAAGCAAGATGTGGATCTTTCGTTCTATTTCCACCGTGGGGACAGTTACGGAGAAGGCGGTTCCCGACAATATTGGGATTCCGATCTCCTGCCGCAACTGGTGGCTAAGATTCCGGAGGATTCGTATTGTCCATTCCTAAGTACCGGTGAGCCTGGGGGGGAATATCCCGTACTGCCGAAGCTTTTGGAGCATCAGGTGGGCGATACAATGGTTTTTAATCTCGGGGATTACTATATCGGTCGCCTGACAAAAGACATCCTGGTGCCGGAGAGAATCCCTGCTTTCATGAGGATGAGTCTGCGTTGCAATACGATGTCGGAAGGGACGAGATAAGGGTCAATCGAGATTCTACATTTGACTGAGAGGTGAAATGGACGACTACGATGCCAGCCCATTGGCCATCACGATAATAGGCTTGTCATTCTTGTTATTCCTCATCATGGGATTCGCATATCAATCCTGCTTTTTTCTCTGGCTGGCTATATTTGCTTTTGGCTTTGGAGTGCTCGTTTGGCCCTTCATCGAACCGCGACTTCATGAAAGGGCCAGAAAACGACGGAGGGAAAGGGAAATTAATATCCGCCAAGGACTGATCACATATCAATGCATCAATGAGCACATCGTCTCTCCAGATAGCAAATACAAGTTCTGTCCAGAGTGTGGTGAAAAGCTGTTCTTCAAAGACAGAACGGTGGAAAAGAAGACGATGGTGAGATGTGCGAAGGGGCACCGATTTGAGGAATCTTGGGGGCATAGATTCTGCCCAAAGTGTGGGAATCCGCTTGAAAAGGAACAGCGTTTTGAATCTTAAGGCATACAACCAGGAAGGGCTTCGGGGAATTCTTCCAACTCGGAGAAACGAATGAGCAGTGGAAATGGAAGTAATCGTGGGTTTAGGATCTGATCAATCAATCGTGAGTTAGGGATATAATGAGCACTATGGTTCTTATCGAGATCATATATTCGCTTCTTGATCATTCCATCATAGGCTGAAGAGGAGAATTAAATGACCAGCACAGAGAAGGTGATTCAGAAAGCCATAGAACTCGTGGACTCGTCGCCCACCGGAAAAAGATACTCTGATTTGGTGCGGGAAATTGCTGCCACTTTCCCAGATATTCCTGTCAATACGATTCATGGGGCAATTCACAAGTTCAGAACAGACCTTCCCGAGACCCTATACCAACCGAACAAGGGCTTGTACCGCGCCGTCAGGTTCCGTGAGGAGGGTGAGAAGCTTCAGGACGAAGTCACGAAGAAGCTCAAACATGGGAAAATCAGAGAGGCCGATTTCTACGAAGCTTTTGGAGACTGGTTGATCAATGAACTTGAGGAATGTACGAGGTCCATCCCAGTCGGTGGCAATAAATTTAAGGACAAGTGGGGCACCCCGGATGTTGTCGGTATCCGGGAAGCCAGGCGTTCCGACATCATCAAACCGCCTACCGAAATCGTGTCGGCCGAAATCAAACTTGACCCTGCTAATCTCATTACTGCGTTTGGCCAGGCATGCTCTTACCGATTATTCTCGCATAAGTCTTATATTGTCGTACCGGACAACTCTTCGGAGGATGATATCGCCCGTCTTGATGCCCTATCCAGAATCTTTGGAATTGGGCTGGTCATCTTCAATCCGCTGGATCCAAAGAATCCGGACTTTAGGATCCGATCTAGGGCGGCGCGCGAAGAACCAGACATGTTTTATGTCAACAAGTACCTGAAACTTATTGAGGATGATTTGTTTACTTAGTACAATTTGATTTCCATTCAACCTATCTCAGTACCATGTAACGCCAGGCCTCTAAATGAACCGTTTGGTACAGCATCTATTCTTTTCCATTATGGTATCGGTAGTGAAGGGATGCCAACTATTACCGGACAGTCCTGAGTGAGTCTCTTAAACTAGGTCGAATCCACCGGCCAATCGACCGTCGAGATAATCTTGTGCGGCTAGCACAATCGATCTGGCCTGCACTTGAGAGAATCCAGCATCCTGCAAAATCTGTCTTGACGCATGGCCATTCAATCCTAGTTCGGTAATAGGAAGTTCTTCAACTTGGTTGTTGTCTTCGAAGACAGCAATGGAGCCAAATGGATGATTGATCGTAACAGGTAGACGTTGAAATTCGATTCTCGACATAGCCACTCCATGTGCTGACAGTCAGATTGGTATTATGTCCCAAGTAGCCCCTTTGGGCATCGAGAAAAGGCACATTCCGTTGCTTCGTTCAGCCCACAACTCTCCTATCGCCCGTTTTTCCTTGGAGTCGTCATTGCTCCAACGATCTTCACTTTTGCATTCCACAACGAGAAATCGACCATCAACCAGTTCGGCTAAGAAATCGGGGTAAAAGCGATCTGTCGGCGTTTGGAGCCAGAAGCTGTCTGGGCGCCGCTCGATGTTTCGCACCCAGCGCTTAACCTGGGGACTCATTTCGAGAAGGCGGGCGCAATCCAACTCGAGATCATTCATCTTCCCTACACAGGAAAACGCATGCTTCGAGAAGGAAACACCCCGGAGGACTTCGTAGGGCGCGTACTGAGCCGCCGTCAGCGTGAAGACCGTTTCGGGGGAGACCTCAAGGCGCTTTTTGTCTTCACCAAAAAGGAATCCCTGATACACTTTCTGTCGGTGGCCCGTCCGAAGGGAGGCAATATAGCCTTGGAGTGCAACCGCCAACCTGAAACGCTGCCTACCGAGCGCGCCGATCTCCCAGCCCTTCTCGTCCACGAGGTAGGTCACGACTCTGTGGGCGAAAAGGGAGAATGTTCGCTGTTCAATATCCTGGTGCTTAATATGCAGATCGAGCCAGACAGCCAGGGCCGCCACGTTCCAGTCTGGTTCTTTCCAGAGCTTATCCATATTCTCGTGAAGCACTTGCTGGAAATCGACTTGGATGTGACCGTTTTCTCTCACATCGATGACGGCGTCTTCGGCAACATTACGGCCAGACATGGCAAAGAAGTCCTCTGAGATCTCAGGCTTCGCGGTGGCGATGTCGAAGGGCACGTCCAGAAGCGGTTCCTCGTCAAACAAATGCAGTTGTTCGCCCGTTCGAAGAGCCAATGCCGGGATGACGAAAGGCGGGTGGGCGACTTCCGCCTCCTTCAAACTCACACGTGCGCGCTTGGCTTCGTAGAGGCGCCGGACGGCCTTACGGTCCTCCTCCGAATCGAAGGCTGCTTCAAGGGCTTGGGCTTCCTTTGCGTCCACGGCTGCGGGCAACTGAATCGTTCGTTTCTCTGCGTCATAGTGGATCTTAGCGCGCAGCTCTTCGGGCAGCCTATCCAAGGCCGGAGCAACGCTCACCACCTCGCCTTGGGTCGCCAAGAGACCGCCCTCCAGCAATGGAAGGCGTGGCTCCTCGAAGGACCCCACCATTTCCTCGGCGTCCATCTTCTCGAAGCCGTTCTCCACCAAGGCGTCTCGAAGGTTTCGGGCGGCCTCAACGAAACGGGGAGACGTGACGAAGGCGTAGGCGCGGTTCAGTTCGGGTCTGCGCTTGGGGGTCGCGCCTGGAAGCCGGAGAACCCGGCCAAGAATCTGCTCGACGGCCTGGGACGACCCTGTCTCGGCGATGGAGCACAGGATGTAGGCGGAGGGGCAGTCCCACCCCTCAGCCAGTGCTTTTTGGGTGATGATGAAGCGCACTGGCTGTGAGGGGTCTTTGAGATCTACACCATCCAGCTCGCGCGTCTCACCTGTGGCGATGGCAATCTGTTCCTCGCGCACTCGGAAATCCTCGATGAGCCTTTTCTTCAGTTCGGCGGGCACTAACGTCACCTGGTCCTGGTTGGCGCGCTGAGCCTGGAAGAGGACGATGGGCTGCAGCGCCTCACCCGTCTCCCGCTCTTCCTGAGCGGCCAGCCCTTCCAATTCCCTTTGCATCTGGAGCGCGTCGGCGACTGTCTCTCGCCAGTCGGCCCAGTTGCGCAGGTGGATGGGTAGTTTCACCATCCCGTCCGCCTTGAGTTCGCGGGCTGAGACAGCGCAGAGGATGTTGCTGGCTACAAGGTGCTTGTTGGGCACGTCCTGGGTCTGGGGCGTTGCGGTAAATTCCAGAATACACGAGGGACTGAATCGCGCCAACGTCTCGAAGGAGAGCGGCGTCCTGGCGTTGTGCGCCTCGTCCACGATGACGATGGGCCGATGAAGGCGCAGGAGATTGCAGAGGCTCGGGATGGGGCGACCGCCGGAGCCTTGTTCTAAGCGCCCCTCCGTCTCGACGTCGAGCCCGCTGAAGTGACTCATGAGAGCACCGGCCTCTTCATAAACCTTGCGCCCCTCTGTGGCTTCCACGCGGAAGGCTTGCAAGGTGGCCACGAGTACGCACGCGGCTCCTTCCGCGTCCGCGCGGCTGAGACTTAGGGTTTCCGACACTTCCAAGACGCGCACGTCCGAGACGAACCGGCTGGCCAGCGCTTGGTGATAGGGATGGTTTCGGTCGCGAAGGGCCTTTAGGGTTTGGTCAAGGATCGCGTTGCTCGGGACGAGCCATAGGCAAAAGGCCCTCTCGGTCCGCAGCAGCTTTTCAACCGCGATACCAACGGCGTGAGACGCCATCAAGGTCTTACCTCCACCCGTGGGAACACGCAGACAGACATAAGGCAGGCCGGGCAGTTGGGGCACCTCGTGGTAGGGCCGGTTGGTGGCTAGAACGAAAGCCCGTTTTCCGCCCTCGGTCGCGGTCGAATCCAGATAGACCGTCAAGTCACTCAGACATCGTTCTTGGTAAGGCTTGAGTGTCAGCATCAGCGCACCTGCACGTCATAAGGAACTTGCTTGAAGATGATGGTTTCCTGCCTCAGGCGCATTTCGCCTAGGCGGCACGATTCACCGTAGACAACCTTAGGCCCGTCATGGTGCGGAAGGCTGGCGAGAACTTCCCGCGTAAGGACGTTGCCGCCCTGGGGCCGCTTGTCGCCCAGGACGCCGTTGAAAAGGAGGTAGATCGCCCTCCTGTTGTACACGCCCAACAGAGGCGTTCGTCCCGTGGCCTTCCTCGGAAGTGGCGAGCCTGTCTCCATGAGGAAGACGTGAGCGGCAAGCTCGGAGAACTTGACTGTTTCGCGGATGGCGCCCGTTTCGTCGAAGAGCGGTTCACCGAGGGTGCAGTACCGGAAGCCGCCGCCGAGGGGCGGCTGGTCACCGTAGCCTTCAATGACGCGCTTGATCCGCTCGGCCGTCACCTCACGACAAATCTTTGGTTCCATTTCTACGAGGATGAATCGCCGGTTGCCGCTGTCGGCCTTGTTTTGAGCAAGAACTGCATGGGCAGTTGTACCTGAGCCAGCAAAGGAATCAAGGATCATCGCATTTTTGCCAGACATCAGTTGTACTAGAAGCCGAACGAGCTTCGAGGGCTTTGGAAATGAGAAAGCCTTACCGTCCCCGAAAAGTGCTTTGATCTCGTTTGTTCCCTGCTGAGTGTATATGCCATCCACGATGGAGTATGCCTTGCTCGTCCGCTCCTCACCTTCAGGGCTACGCAAGTACTGCTTGTAGGACACAGACCACTTGCCCTTCTTTTTAGCGATCAGTATCTCGCCCCTCGCAAGTGCTGTCTCGGTGCGATCTTTCGACCATTGCCACTGTTTCTCAGGCCATATCTCTTCGCCCTTGTAATAGATCGCATAGCGCAAGTTCGGACGTTCATCCATGCTGTTCGTAGCAAGAGGCTGGAGCCGGTAGGGGCCACGCTCTTCGAATTGATCATCACGGTGCTTGTAGTATTTAAGAGCCTTCTCGTCCGGTGGTAGAGATAGAACCGGGATGTTCTCGATCCTCTTCGAAAAGATCTCAATATACTCGTGCAAATTGACTATGTGCTTCGATTTTGAGCCTCCCCCATAACTCTTCTTCCAGACCAAAGTTTCAAGTCTATTTGATGCCCCATAAATCTCATCCATTAGGAGAGCTAGATGCCGGTACTCGTTCTCGTCGACACTTACTGCGATGATTCCATCCTCACTCAAGAACTCCCTCAGAAGTGCCAATCTCGGATACATCATGCACAGCCACTTGTCGTGGCGGCTGAGGTCCTCCAGATCGCCCCCGACGACCTTGCCAAGCCACGCATTGATCTCGGGGCTGTTCACATTGTCGTTATAGATCCACCCCTCGTTGCCGGTGTTGTAGGGCGGATCGATGTAGATACACTTCACCTTGCCTGCGTAGTAGGGAAGGAGGGCCTTCAGTGCCCCCAGGTTGTCCCCTTGGACTAGAAGGTTTCCCGAATCCGGGTCGCCCACGGATAGCGACGGGTCGCACCTGAGCAACCGAAACGGTACTTCCCTATGGTGGTTAACAACCGCTTGTTTCCCGATCCATTCTAATGTCGGCATAGTTATTCTCGTTTTTTAAACTAAATGAAGAAGCATGGTTTCCAATGCAACGGTAAATGCAGCATAAAGACATGAGAAATAATGACTTGAAAATCATGCCCTTTTTATTCGCGAACATAGTGAATCATATCATGACAGATTAGCTTGCGGACAGTCTGCCTAATAATACTCATACAGTTTATAAGGGATCCAGTCTTGTCAATTTTCGTTTTTTATTTCGATACCGATCATCTTCAAGCTTGCTTGGTGACGACAGATCCATAACTTTCTGCACTGCGTCAGCTTGCTCTTTTAATTCTGCAATTATCGCGTTTTGTGAATCCTCCAACTGGGCCGACTCTTCATCCTTTTTCTTCTGTCTAAGACATTCTTCCTCTTCCCAGGAATCATCATCGATTGGTCCCTCGTCATCTACCCACGAGTAATCTTCTTCCTGCTTTTCTGATTCAATCTGCTCTAAGCGTTCAGAGAAACCATCGTCTCTGCGTTTCCAGTTATAAACATCTTCATCCGTGTCGTCATCATGGTCGGGCCATCTTGGACTCATAACGCGCTTCTCCTACTCTCTCTTGTCCTGTTTTCGCTTTAGTAATCTTAGAATTTCATTACAACTATCGGCGATGTCAACATTGGCCCTGGTTAGTTGCCCCTGAACAACCAACAACAGTCCAAGGATGCACCCGCCTGTAAAAAAGGGGGACAGGGGAGATTGGTTGAGCATTTCTTTGATTAGGAGGATAAGGCAGACCACGAATACAAGCCAGCCCAAAAAGGAGATGACGCGAGCGATTAATCGTGATGCCCGATATTGAGGGGTGTATCCTGCCTTATGGCTTTCCTGCTGATGAATACGCTCCTTCTGATGATGTAGGCGTTCTTGAGTGATCTGCTCGGGTGGCGTGGTGGGTTCATCGATCTCGCAATTCCAGCAGATGCTGACCTCGTCCTCGTTTTCAAAGCCACACTTCTTGCATTTCCACATGATCGTCCCCTTTGCTGAGAAAACTGGTTTATTAAAGAGTAACTGTCATTCAGCTCGTTCCCGCATACTCCCTCAGCCAGCACAGTGTATTGACCAGGGCCATCTGCTCCGGGGTGGAGCAGTTGATGGCCAGGAGGCGGGGGTTGGCCACCAGGATGGCCAGGCACTGGGCGCGGGAGACAGCCACATTCAGGCGGTTCTTGCTGTAGAGGAACTCCATGTAGCGCGGCAGGTCGTCGCCGCTGGAAGTGGCCATGGACACAATCACCACGGCCGCCTCCTGGCCCTGGAACTTGTCCACCGTGCCCACCCGGGCTCCCTCGGGCAGGGTGTCCCGCAAAAGATTGACCTGGAGGTTGTAGGGCGCTACCACCAAGATGTCGTCCGGGGTCATGGGCCGGGCTTTCTTGACGTCGGTCATGACCTTCTGCTGCAGCAGACTGGCGTAAATCTCCTGAATCACTTCGGCTTCTTCGAGACTGCGCTGTGAGCAACCTTCCGTGTCGATGGGCACGAAACGGATCCCGGCCGGAAGCAAGACCGGATGGGCGTTCTTGGACAGGACCAGTTGCCGGTTCTGGTTGTGCGGTTCCGGGTGGAGCCGGCCGTCGTAAACCGCATCCGAGATGAACTGGCAGACGCCGGGATGCATTCGCCAGGTGGTGGCCAGGAAAACTCCCTGCTCCGGCGGGATGGTGGCCTGGCCATCCAGGAGATAGTCCAGCGCCGATTCCCCCGAGCGGCCTGGGTGGACGCCCTGCAGGGGCTGGCCCAGTTGCATCTGGTCGCCCAGCAGCACGATGTTTTTGGCGCTGGTGCCCATGGCCACCAAGTTGGCGAGAGCTACCTGGCCGGCCTCGTCCACGAAGAGGTAGTCCAGCGCTTGGTCCAGCCCTTCATCGGCGAAGAACCAGGCCGTACCGGCCAGAAGCTGGATCCCCTGCTCTAGTGCTTCTTCTTTCCGGGAGATATTTCGGATCATTCGGCCATCGTACTCAGTGTCCGGGTTGGTGGATTTCTTCAGTCCCTGAAATGTGAACTGGATCTCCTCCGCCCGCTTCTCCACTGCCCCTAAGAGGTGGTTGATGGCCTTGTGGCTGTTGGAGGCCACGCCCACGCGCTTGCCCTGGCGTAACAGATCCACGATGACATGGGAGCCCACGTAGGTTTTGCCGGCACCCGGCGGGCCTTGGATGAACAGGTGGCTCCCGTCCAGGGCGCTCACCGCCCGGATCACCTGGGGCAAGGGATCCTGGGTTTCGTTGATGATGGGCTGGCCGGGAGCCCGACCCTGCAGGCGCGGGAGGCGCTTCTCCAGGATCCCCTGCACTGCCGGGTAGTGGCCGGATCCGGCGATGAGATCCCGGGCGAACCGGCGGATGGCCTCCTGGAGGACGGAGGTGTCGATGGGGCCGGTGCCGGTGATGGCCATCTGGTCGGGCAGCTCCCGGTCCTTGCCGAGCTTGAGCTGCAGGAGGCCGGCGTTTTCGTCCAAAGTCACGAGGGTCCCGGCGCCTTCGAGGGTGTCAACTCGCTTGCACGAGTCGCCGACAACCAGCTTGAATTCCTGGGGCGGGAAGCGGTAGGTGTGGATCAGGGAGCGCTTTTCCAGCACGGGGGGATGGGCCGGGTCGCGCTCCAGCCCGGCAATGCATTCCAGGTCGTCCCGCAGGTCCTGCTCCTCCATTTCCCGGCGGGCGAAGAGGGCCCACCAGGCCGGCTTGGCTTCGCGTCGGTGGAAGTTCAACAGCAACGCGGCCAGCTCCCGGCCGTGGTGAGTGGCATCCCAAGTGGCCGGATCCTCCGGCAGGCCGGCTCGCAGTGGCTGCTCCAGCCGGAAGATCTCCGCTTCGGCCTCGGCCCGCCGGGCGGCCGCTTCCTGCTCCTTGGGATCTGGCGGCGCTTCTCCGGCGGTAGAGGCGGTCTGGCGTAGCTCTGGGGGATAGATGGACCACAGCCATTGGAGCAGTAGCTGGAGGGAGCGGCAGTCCTCGCGGTTGTACTCCAGGATTTGCTCCAGCAGCTTGGGGTCGCCGGTTTCCCGCCAGTGCTCGTAGAAGACGACGCTGCCCACCGCCGAGGTCACTTCGCCCTGCCGCTTGCCCATGTAGAAGGTTTCCATGTTCTTGATGGAGTAGCGGGGCTCGGACACTTGCAGCGCCTCCCGCACCACCTGGTAAAGATCCACCAGGACACCGCTTCGCAGCAGGTCGTCCACGGCGTTCTCCCGCGTGCCGTAGCGGCACATCAGCCGCTTGAGCGCCGTCTCCTCATAGTGGGCGTAGTGGTACACGTGCAGGTTGGGGTGGGCCGCCCGCCGGGCCGTGACGAAATCCATGAACTCCTCAAACGCCCGGCGCTCCTCGACCCGGTTGTGGGCCCAGAAGGCTTTGAACTGCGGCTCGCCGTTTTCGATAAACCAGACGCCGAAGAGGTATTCCAGCCCTTCCGGCTCGAACGGATCGCCCTCCATGTCGAAAAACAGGTCGGCCGGATCGAGCTGCGGCAGGCGGGCCAGTCCCCTGCCCTGCCCCGCCTCCTGGGGCAGTAGCTCGTAGCGGTCCCGCCCGGTGTCCCGTTTGGCCTGTTGCAGACGGGCCTGCCGGGTGAGCTTGCGACGGGTGGCAGCGGTCATGTCGGGAATAGCGACGTCCTCGGGCAGCTCGGCCAATTGGGCGAGGGTGGTGATGCCCTGGGCGTGGAGCTTGCGGATCTGCGGCCGGGTGATGTTGGCCACCTGGTTGAGGTGGTCGTCGGCGGTCCAGCGCTCCTGGCACAGCTCCCGCCAGCGGCACTGGTCGCAGTGGGCGCACTGCTCCGGGTAGGTGGCATCGGTGGGCCGGCTGACGTGTTCCAGGAAACGTTCTTTGACGGAGTGGTAGTAGTGGATATAGTCGGCCAGGCGGTAATTGTGCTCGGTGCCGTCGCCCAGGGCCAGGTGGACCTGGTGGGGCAGCGCCCCCTGGACCTGGCCGAGCAGCTCGGCGTAGCAGCAGATCTGGATCAGGAAGCGGGCCCGGGGGGAGCGGGCCAGCTTGGTGTCCACCACTTCGTAGCCGAAGCCGGCCGACCGGTCTGGCCGGGGGACACGGCGGAGGAAATCGGCCAGGCCGAGGAAAGTGTCGTCCAGAAACGTCGCCTGGTAAATGTGCTCGGCGCCGCCTTCGATGGCTTGGCGAGTGGCCGCCGCCCGCTCGGGCAGGGCATTGCCCCGGGTCGGGATCTCCACCAGGTCAGCCCCCTGGGTCTTGAGGCGGGCCAGGTAGTCGGCCTCGTGCTTCATGCCGCGGGCGATGATGATTTCCGCCTGGGGATCATCCGGCGCCGGGGGGAGCGGGGTGTCCAGGTTGATCCGGTCGAGATTGGTCAGGTGCGGACATTCGAGGTAGTTGGCCAGGTCGGTGGCGGAATAGAGGATGGAGCCGTGGTGTTTTTGCATGGCGGCCTCAGGGAAAAAAGAATTAACCGCTTAGATTAGAAGGTTCTATTTACCTTCCATGAATCTCTCCGCTGCCGACGGAAGATCTTTCAATATTTTAGGATCATCGATTCCATGCTCGCGCATCATTTCTATGACAATCCTTTTTGATATTCCCCAACCATCTATGATGGGAATTGTCCAATTCATCTCTTCACCATTGATGACAGGTCGGATGGAACCATTAGGACAATCAACCGTTGCAGGTACCCGGATAAAATTGTAATTGATACTCATGCCAAGCTCCTTCTTGATGTAATCCACGATCATGGATGATACCACCATTCCAGAGACCATTTGAGGATCATCGACTGTAGATGAAAATTCTAAATAATCAGAAATTTTTAAAGAGGTGTAAAACACATGCCAGATGATACGAAAGATTTGCCGGAGACAATCAAACTGTACTGGATCGATCCGAGGACAGAACCCGAGCCCCCTGCCCCGTCGTCGAAATCCCCTCCAGCCTCAGATCCTACCGAAATTGCCCCACTCATGAAGCTCTGCCGAATTGGGCGAATCTATGAAGTAGAGCGGCGGATCGTCCAGGGGAAACCTTTGCAGGTAGCCCACCTGCCCAAAATTACGCCTCGAAGTTCCCGTACACCGTTGGAAATCGCCATCGACACCGGGCAGCAGGATCTGGCCCTGCTGCTCCTGTGCAATGGCTACCAACCCCACTTGGAGCCCGAAATTTCCATAAACCGCGCCCTGCGGAAGAAGTGTTGGGGGATCGTCCGGCTGCTCATCCACTGGGGCGTTGATCCCCGGCAGGTGGATCCGCACACCGTGCTGGATTCGTACGACCGGGACATGATCGAGCTTTTCTGGGAGGCCGGGGTGGATTACACCCAGGACGGTCTTCTGGCCACCTATCTCGCGTTTACGGGCAGCAACCGGCCGCTGTACGGCTGGATACGACGCCATCGGGACGAGCCGCGGATCGCTTCGGCGATGATTCAAGCCTTGCTCAAGGCGTTTTTGGAGGATCATGATCGGGCCGCCTGCATGCTCCTTTGGGCCGGCGCCGATCCCCACAGGCTCTGCCCTCCGGAAGATTTCGGGTTGGACGAAGAGAATGAGAACGAGCCCCGGACGGCGTTGGAACAGGCCGTCTGCTATGGCAAGGGGAAGTACCTCAAGAATATCATGCGCCTCGATCCGACACGGGACGATCTCGAGCGCGTTAGTCGCTTCATTTGCGACGGAGAGGCGGTGGATGCGCTGATTGCAGTTTGGCCGTCGGGAGACTGGTCTCAAGCAATCAACCATAATATCCGAAGAATGAGCTATGGACTAAGCCAATGGGAGAGCCAGAGCAAGAAATGCCTGGAGCGAATTGAGTTTCATGGCGGGCGGTTGAGCTTTATAAGTTCGGAGGAGATTCGATCTTTGCGGCGAGATATGCTGAATTTCCGATATGGTTCGCAGCTTTGCCATGTGGTCGAGCTGCTGGCGGAGGAGAAGTTCTGCGAACCAGCCATCTTCCAGGAGTTGATGAAGACGGGCAGTATCCGGGGAAAGCTGGAGAGGGAGAGTGTGTGGGTACCAAAAAATTTGATAAAAAGAATAAATTCGATAAACGACAAAACAAAGAAATAAACATGAATCAAGTAGAGATTACTCTCAAGACCTTAAGAGTAGGAAACAGCACAGACTATTTGTAGATCAGATCTTTATCCCGATCATCTC
>ENA-UPSM01000162-UPSM01000162.1-activated-sludge-metagenome-genome-assembly--contig:-NODE-162-length-96950-cov-8.164105_pt1 | contig 96950 bp, 91 predicted proteins | sample MGYA00238181_ERZ773283 | MGnify/ENA primary metagenome ERZ773283 (study PRJEB29023, sample SAMN05720199) | activated sludge metagenome | isolation source: Anaerobic digester | place: Japan... | reverse complement strand
GGGTGCCGGCGTTGTGACTGAGATAATAGAGTAGAGGGGAAGAAGATGAGGCAACTTGTAATACTTGCTTGTACAGAATGTAAAAACAGAAACTACAATACTACAAAAAACAAACAAAAAACACCAGATCGTCTCGAAATGAAGAAGTATTGTAAAACTTGCAGGAGACACACCGCTCACAGGGAAACAAAGTAAAGAAAGGCCAGTAGCTCTAACGGATAGAGCACCGGACTCCAAATCCGGGTGTTGGGGGTTCGAATCCCTCCTGGCCTGTTTATTGTGGAGATAATATGGATTTCAAATCTAAATTAGATAATATCAAGGCATATTTTGTCGAAGTATTCTTGGAAACAAAGAGGGTTACTTGGCCATCAAAAAAGGATGCGATAAAGGGGACTTACATAGTCCTGATAACAGTTGTGATTGCAACAATATTTCTTGGCATTGTGGATGTTGCTTTAGCAAAAATTATTCAGGTTATATTGCGTGGATAAACAAATGGGAATGGAAATGGAAAAAAAATGGTATGTGGTCCACACATATTCTGGATATGAGCAGAAGGTAAGAGACAGCTTAGCGGACAGCATTAAAAACAGCAGGATGGACGATTATTTTGGCGACATTATAGTTCCTTCTGAAATAATAATGGAAAGAGTAAAAGGACAGGTGAAAAAGTCGCAAAGAACGGTTTTCCCTGGTTACATAATAGTCAATATGGTGATGAATAACGATACCTGGTACCTTGTAAGAAATACGCCTAAGGTAACAGGTTTTGTAGGTTATGATAAAATGAACCCTCCTCCTTTACCTGATAAAGAAGTGGAGGAGATTCTGTTTGCCATTCAAGAGGGAAAAGGGAAGATTAAGCCGAAAATACGTTTCGATAAAGGTGATAACATAAAGGTTACAGATGGTCCATTTAACAATTTTACAGGTAGTGTAGAAGAAATTAAACCCGAGAAGGGCAAGGTTAAAGTACTTCTCAACATTTTTGGAAGAACAACTCCGGTTGAGTTAGATTTTATTCAGATTGAGAAAACGTAAAGGAGTGAGGAAATGGCAAAAAAAGTTGTGGCTATGGTGAAATTACAGTTGCAGGCAGGTCAAGCAACACCGTCACCTCCGGTTGGGCCTGCGCTTGGTCAGCATGGCGTTAATATAATGGAGTTTTGCAAGGCATTTAATGAAAGGACAAAAGGCCAGGAAGGTACTGTAATTCCAGCGCATATTACTATATTTTCAGATAGAACATTTACCTTTGTTACAAAAACACCTCCTGCAACCTTTTTGATCAAGAAGTCGGCTAAGCTTGCAAAGGGTTCGAATAATCCAAAGAAAGAGGTTGTTGGAAGTATAACAAAATCTCAGATTAGAGAAATTGCACAACTAAAAATGCAAGACCTAAATGCAAAGGATATTGAAGGTGCTTTAAAGATTATAGAAGGTAGCACAAAAAGTATGGGAATTGAAGTAGTGGAAGGATAAAAACGTTCAGGATTCAATTGAACCCTCGAACCCTTGAATTTAATATAGAGGTGAAACAAAGATGGCAAAGTTAGCAAAAAAATATGCTGAGGCAAAAGAAAAGATAGACAGAGAAAGACGTTACGATATGGATGAAGCCCTAAGTATTCTGCCTCAAATAAAATATGCAAAATTTGATGAAACCGTTGAATTGGCGTTGAGACTCGGGGTTGACCCGAGACATGCAGACCAGATGGTAAGGGGAAGCGTCGCCCTGCCCAATGGATTGGGCAAACAGGTGAAGGTGCTTGTTTTTGCAAAAGGGCAGAAAGAAAAAGAGGCACAGGAAGCTGGTGCCGATTATGTTGGGGCGGAGGATTTTGTTGAAAAGATACAGAAGGGATGGCTCGATTTTGACAAAACCATTGCTACGCCCGATATAATGGGGGTTGTGAGTAAACTTGGTAAAATACTTGGTCCCAGGGGCCTTATGCCAAACCCCAAGGTTGGGACTGTAACATTTGACATTGCGAAAACCGTTAAAGAGATGAAGGCTGGCAGGGTTGAATTCAGAGTTGATAAGGCCGGAAATCTACATGTTCCGGTTGGTAAGATAAGTTTTGGAAAGGAAAAAATACTGGAAAATATAAATTCACTCCTCGAAACTGTTATCAGATTAAAACCATCTTCGAGCAAAGGCACTTATATAAAAGGCATGGCCATTTGCACAACCATGAGTCCCGGAATAAAAATTGATCCGATTTATGCGAGAAATTTAACAAAATAGGGAAAAAGTCAGAGACAGCAGGTGTGGTGTCTGGGCACCATTAAACGAATACGGCCTGCCGAGGCTTTAGAAAATCTTTGTCTCCCTGGCTTTCCATATATTTCACAAGAAAGGAGGGATGAAAACCATTGGAACGAGAGAAAAAAAAGACGGTAGTTGCGGAACTTGGTGAAAAACTCAAGCGTTTGAACTCGATGTTTCTTGCCGAGTACAAAGGTATGAGTGTAGCCCAGATTACGAGGCTGAGAAAAGAATTAAGAGGCGCAGACGTTGAATTCACTGTTGTAAAGAATAGTCTATTGAAGATAGCGTCTGAGGGCACTAAGGCTGAAGCACTGAAAGACAATTTTACAGGCCCAAATGCGATTGTTTGCGCATATAAGGATCCTATCAGTGCTGCGAAAATTATAGCAGGTTTTGTTAAGGAAGCACCGATGCTTAAACTCAAGGCAGGCTTCTTAGGAACCCAGATTCTAAATTCAGAAGAAATACTTAAACTTGCTACCTTGCCTTCAAGAGAGATACTCATTGCAAAATTTATGGGTTTACTCCAGGGTACCCCCCAGAGACTCCTGTATGTGCTTTCTGGTAATGTAAGCAAACTTATGATGACATTGAATGCAATTAAAATGCAAAAAGAACAAGCCTGAAGGAGGTATTATTAATGAGTGTTACAAAAGAAGAAGTGATCCAATTTATTGAAAACATGACAGTGCTCGAACTTTCTGAGTTCATAAAGGCGTTAGAAGACAAATTTGGTGTTCAGGCGGCTATGCCCATGATGGCTGCAGGTCCAGGAGTTGGTCAGGCAGGTCCTGCCCAAGAGGCGGCGCCTGTTGAGGAAAAGACAGAATTTAATGTAATCCTGACAGGGTATGAGGCTGAAAAGAAGATTCAGGTTATTAAGGTTGTAAGGGCAATAACAAGTCTTGGTCTCAAGGAAGCTAAAGATCTTGTGGAAGGAGTTCCAAAGCCGGTCAAGGAAGGAATTTCCAAAGACGAAGCGGCAAATATCAAAAAACAACTCGAAGAAGTGAGTGCACAGGTAAAAGTAGAGTAATAAAAAGGTGTCAGGGGTTCAAAGGATCAAGGGGCCAAGCGAATATCGCTCGAACCTAAGAACCCTTGAACCCTTGAACCCCTAAATTATGAGGTGGAAAAAAGCATGAGGGAAACTTTTCATAACAGGATTTTCAGAAAAAATTACGGGAAGATTAAAGAAGTTCTTGATATTCCAAATCTTATAGAAATTCAGCTTGACTCATACGAGAAATTTTTGCAGCAGAACATACCGACTGAAAAAAGGGAAAATGTGGGACTTCAAGGCGTATTTAACAGCGTCTTCCCTATTAAAGATTCTCATGAAACAACTACACTTGAATTTGTCAAATATGAGATTGGAGATCCTAAAAATTCCGAAGAGGAGTGCATTTTCAGGGGATTGACGTATGCAGCCCCAATGAGGGTTACGATACGTCTTGTCGTCTGGAATGTTGACCCTGACACCAAAGCAAAAGACATACGGGCAGTTAAAGAACAGGACGTGTATTTCGGAGAGATTCCTCTTATGACAGAAAGGGGAACATTCATAATAAACGGTACTGAAAGGGCAGTTGTCAGTCAGCTTCACAGATCGCCCGGTGTCTATTTTGACTCTGATCAGACAAAATCACTTCTGGGAGGAGGCCTATCATATACCGCAAGGATTATCCCATACAGGGGTTCCTGGTTGGATTTTGAGTTTGACCACAAAGAGCTTGTTTATGTTAGGATAGACAAGAAAAAAAAGATACATGTCACGCTCTTTCTAAAGGCACTTGGATATACAAAAAAAGAGATACTTGATTATTTTTACGAGAGAGAGAAGGTTATCATAAAGGGGGATAAATTATTCAAACGTACACCGCCAGCTTTGCTTGTTGGACAAAAGGCTTCTGGCGACATCATAAATGAGGAGACTAATGAGGTTTTAGTCAAAGAGCATAAAAAGATAACGAAGGCCGTTATTAAAAAGATGGAGGCGGCAAATATAAACGAGATACCCGTTAAAGAAGAAGAAATTGTTGGTAAAATCGCTTCTGATGATGTCATTGATCTGCAGACAAATGAGATATTAATTCCGATAAATAAAGAGATAACAAAAGAGGATATCGAAAAGGCAATAGAAAGAAAGATTACAGAATTCGAGATTCTTTTTATTGATAATATGAATGTTAGTCCCTCTTTAAGCAAGACTCTCGCAGAAGACAAGGCGAATGTTAAAGAGGAGGCATTAATTGAGATATACAGGAAGTTAAGACCGGGCGACCCTCCGACGATAGAATTTGCAGAGGCACTTTTGAATAACATGTTTTTCAGCTCTGAAAGATATGACCTTTCAAAGGTAGGCAGGCTAAAGATAAATCACCGCCTCGGGTTGAATGTTCCACTGGATGACACGATTTTGAGAAGAGAAGATGTCCTTGAGGTCATAAGACATCTGCTTAAGCTTAAAGACACAAGAGGGGTAAGCGATGATATAGACCATCTGGGAAACAGAAGGGTTAGAACGGTTGGTGAACTGCTTGAAAATCAATTCAGGATGGGGCTTGTGAGGATGGAAAGGGCTATCAAGGAGAGGCTGACCTTCCCAGAGATGGAAACGCTCATGCCGCATGATTTGGTGAACCCAAAACCTGTTGCAAGCGCTGTCAAAGACTTTTTTGCAAGCAGTCAACTCTCTCAGTTTATGGATCAGACGAACCCCTTAAGCGAGATAACTCATAAAAGGCGTTTGAGCGCCCTTGGGCCTGGAGGTCTAACAAGGGAGCGTGCTGGTTTTGAGGTGAGGGACGTTCACCCAACCCATTATGGAAGGATTTGCCCTGTTGAAACACCAGAGGGGCCGAACATCGGTTTGATTGCATCCCTTTCAACATATGCCAAAGTAAATGAATATGGCTTCATTGAGACACCATACAGAGAAGTGGTTAATGGCAGGGTTACCGACAAGGTTAAATATCTAAGCGCCCTTGATGAGGAACCTTTTTATGTAGCACAGGCCAACGCACCGGTTGATGAAGACGGTAAATTCACAGAAGAATTGATTGCTGCACAGAAGGCCGGTAATTTTTACTTGGTTACACCAGGGCAGATAGATTACATGGATGTTTCACCAAAACAACTTGTCAGCGTATCGGCGTCTCTTATACCATTTTTGGAAAATGACGATGCAAACCGTGCATTAATGGGCTCGAACATGCAGAGACAGGCAGTACCTCTTATTACTACTGAAGCTCCGCTTATTGGAACCGGCATGGAAAAGGTTGTAGGAAGGGATTCCAGGGTTACAATAACAGCAAAACACAGTGGTGTAGTTAAGAGTGTCGATGCAAACAGGATTATTGTTAAATATGAAGAGAAGGATGAATCCGAAGAACCAGTCGCAAAAATAGATGTTTATAACCTGTTAAAGTTCAGAAGATCCAATCAGGACACCTGCATTAACCAGAGGGTTATTGTAAATGAAGGGGACTATGTAAAAAAAGGCGATGTCCTTGCTGACGGCCCATCAACGGACAGGGGTGAGCTTGCGCTTGGAAAAAATGTCATGGTCGCTTTCATGCCGTGGAGAGGGTATAACTACGAGGATTCTGTTTTGGTAAACGAAAGGCTTGTCAAGGAGAATGTTTTGACCTCTATCCATATAGAAGAGCTTGAATGTGTCGTTAGGGATACCAAGCTCGGCAAAGAGGAGGTGACAAGAGATATCCCGAGCGTAGGTGATGAGGCACTTAAAGACCTTGATGAGAGCGGTATCATAAGGATAGGTGCAACTGTAAAGCCAGGGGACATCCTTGTCGGAAAGGTCACTCCAAAGGGAGAAACGCAAGCTACCCCAGAAGAAAAGCTGCTAAGGGCGATATTCGGTGAAAAGGCAGGAGATGTAAAGGATACATCCTTACGGGTACCTCACGGGATAGAGGGTATCGTGATAGATGTAAAGGTGTTGTCGAGAAGAGGTATTGACAAGGACGATCGCAGCAGGCTTATAGAGGATATTGAAATATCGAATATCCTGAAAGATCAAGAAGATCAGATAAAGATTATACTCGAGAGCACGAAAGATAAAATTGGAAGTCTACTTTTTGGAATAAATGTGCCCGCTGATATAAAAGATGAAAAAGGAAAAACGATCATAAAGAAGGGCGACGCCTTTACGAAGGAAAAGGCGAGTTTGATTAGTCTTGATAAATTACAAAATGTTGATTTTGGTGATGAGGAAATAGAAGGGAAGATCTCGAAGATACTTGACAGTAAAGAAAATCAGATTGAGATTATTAAGCTTTATTATGAAGATAAGATTAACAAGATAAAAAAGGGTGATGAATTAGCACCAGGTGTTATAAAAACGGCAAAGGTTTATGTTGCGATGAAAAGAAAGGTGGCAGTTGGTGATAAAATTTCCGGAAGACACGGGAACAAGGGTATTGTATCTATAATACTTCCTGAAGAGGATATGCCTTTTATGGAAGATGGCACGCCGATTGACCTTGTTCTCAATCCCCTTGGTGTTCCATCGAGGATGAACGCAGGGCAGATACTTGAAACGCACCTTGGTTGGGCTTCAAAGGAACTTGGCAATAAGATAGGCAGATTAGTCGACAATTATTACAAGAAGGCCTGCGAGCCGCATGTAATTAAAGATTATCTAAAAAAGATTTTTGACCACGGCGAATTGGACAACCTGATAGAACGCCTAAATGATGATGAATTGATACAGCTTGCAGAAAAGATGAGGAATGGTGTCAATGTTGCTGTACCTGTTTTTGACGGTGCTAAAGAAGATGAGATAAATGAACTTTTTAAACTTGCAGGACTGGGTGAGAGCAGACAGGCAACACTTTTTGATGGAAGAACCGGTGAACGTTTTCACCACAAGATTACAATTGGCACTATGTATTTTCTTAAACTGCATCACCTTGTCGACGATAAAATTCATGCAAGATCTATAGGGCCATATTCACTTGTTACCCAACAACCTCTTGGAGGCAAGGCACAATTTGGTGGTCAGAGGCTTGGCGAGATGGAGGTGTGGGCGCTTGAAGCCTATGGTGCTTCTTATTCTCTGCAGGAATTTCTCACAATCAAATCAGACGATGTGAACGGAAGAATACGTGCATATGAGGCTATTGTGAAGGGAGAGGATGTGCTTGAGCCTAACCTTCCGGAATCATTTAATGTACTGATAAAGGAACTACAGAGTTTGTGCATAAATGTAGACCTTATAAAAGAAGAATAATAGAAACAGTATTGAGTGCTAAGTGGTTAGGTGTCGAGTTTTAAATGGTTAATTTAAAACAAATAAACTTAGAACTTAAAACTACCGCCTACGGCGGGCAGGAGGCAAGCATTGGACGAATATTTTAAAATTTTTGACAAACAAAAAGACCCTTTAGCTTATGCAGCGATAAAGATATCGCTTGCTTCGCCTGAACTTATCGAAAAGTGGTCATATGGTGAGGTAAAAAAACCGGAAACCATCAATTATAGAACTTTTAAACCTGAAAGGGACGGACTTTTCTGTGCAAAAATTTTTGGTCCTGTTAAGGATTACGAGTGTACATGCGGAAAATATAAGAGAATGAAACACAGAGGAATCGTCTGTGAAAAATGTGGGGTTGAGGTAATACAGTCAAAGGTAAGAAGGGAAAGGATGGGCCATATCAGCCTTGCGTGCCCTGTCGCACATATTTGGTTTTTAAAAAGTATGCCGAGCAAGATAGGCACATTGCTTGAGCTCACTATAAAAGAAGTAGAAAGAGTCCTTTATTTTGAGATGTATATAGTGATTGAGAAAGCCAAATCCCCTTATGAGTTTTGTGAACTTATCAGCGAAGAGAAATACATGGAGGCAAAGGAAAAATATGGGGATGAATTCCGAGCCGGCATAGGCGCAGAGGCGATGCGAGAATGCTTAAAAAAGATCGATATTGAAGAGGTTGCAAAAACGCTCAGGGAAGAGATGAGGGAAGCAACAAGCGATGCGAAAAAGAAAAAGATTGCCAGAAGGCTTAAGGTTGTTGATGCCTTCAGGATTTCGAAGGTTAAACCTGATTGGATGATACTCGATATTATTCCGGTGCTTCCGCCAGAGCTTAGACCTCTTGTTCCCTTAGATGGTGGAAGGTTTGCAACATCTGATTTGAATGATCTTTATAGAAGGGTTATCAACAGGAACAATAGATTAAAAAGATTAATGGAACTCAATGCGCCGGAAATTATTATTAGAAACGAGAAAAGAATGTTGCAGGAGGCGGTGGATGCCCTTTTTGACAATTCTAAAAGGGGCAGGGTAGTGACAGGTGCCAGCAAGAGACCGTTGAAATCTTTAAGCGATATGTTACGCGGGAAACAGGGGAGATTCCGTCAAAATCTGCTTGGGAAGAGGGTTGATTATTCTGGCAGGTCTGTTATTGTCGTAGGCCCTCACTTAAGGCTTCACCAGTGTGGTCTTCCAAAATACATGGCCTTGGAACTTTTCAAGCCTTTTGTCTATAACAGGCTTATAAAGCAGGGATATGCAACTACTATTAAGAATGCTAAAAAGATTGTTGAAAAGGAAAGGCCTGAGGTATGGGATGTACTCGAAAGTGTCATAAAAGAACATCCTGTGCTGCTTAACAGGGCGCCAACCCTTCACAGACTCGGGATACAGGCTTTTGAACCGCAGCTAATAGATGGAAAGGCGATACAACTCCATCCTCTTGTTTGCCCAGCATACAATGCGGATTTCGATGGTGACCAGATGGCTGTTCATGTGCCTCTTTCTGTTGAGGCGCAGACAGAAGCAAGGGTTCTCATGATGTCTACAAACAATATCCTTTCTCCGGCGAACGGAAGGCCTATAATAGTCCAGACTCAGGATATTGTGCTCGGTCTCTACTATCTAACTATAGAGAGGAAGTATAGACCTGGTGAATCAAAAGATTCACTTGAATTTTCGATGAGCGAGTTTATCGGACGCTACAAACTTGGAAGGCTCTGTGAAGAGATAAACAAAGATGGCTATGATATAAAATTTAAGTCAAAAGACAACACAATAGAAAGGTTGAATGAAATCCTTAGAATCCCAGATTTCTATGAGATGGTTTCAAGGAAAAAGGGGATGGAGTTTTCGGAACATATTCAAAAGCTCATAGAAAAGGTGGATGCCTATAAGTCCAATGCAGAATTGACAGTTGAACAACAGGCGATTGTTTTTGAACTTAACAGATTGATTTTACAAACAATATATCCACATTATTGCCCGCAATTAAGAAAAAGGTTTATATTCGCTGATCCTGAAGAGGTGATGATTGCTTATGCGTCTGGCGCTGTTGACCTTCACGCGAGGATAAAGGTGAGGATAAATGACAGGCTTGTCGATATGACCGTAGGAAGGGTTATATTGATGGATGTAATTGGAAATGCCATGATGGAATTGGAGGAAGAAAAGAGAAAAAAAATCTTAGGGGAACTATTCGATCTTATCAACAGGGTAATGGATAAAAAGACAATAGCCCAATTAGTTGACAAGTGCTACAGGGAGGCGGGAGAAAAGAGCACTGTGGTCATATCTGACAGACTTAAAGACCTTGGTTATTATTTTGCTACGCTTGGAGGTATATCGATCAGTATTGATGATATGATTGTTCCAAAAAAGAAGAAGGAGCTCATAGACAGGACAGAGGCAAAGGTAAAAGAGGTGCAGGACCAGTACCAGGAAGGTCTTATCACAGAAGGGGAACGCTACAATCAGGTAATAGATAGATGGGCTACAGTAACAGAAGAGATAGCAGATGAACTAATGGATGAACTTGGCTCTGAAGATGTCAAAGACCCCGAAGGCAACATCATTTTGGGGGCGAACGGTAAACCGGAAAAACAGAACAGCTTGAACCCGATCTTTATTATGGCTCATTCAGGGGCAAGGGGTAATGCTCAACAGATAAGACAGCTTGCAGGCATGAGGGGTCTGATGGCAACCCCATCTGGCGAGATCATTGAAACGCCTATCACGAGCAATTTCAGGGAGGGCCTCACAGTTCAGCAATATTTTATATCTACTCATGGTGCACGTAAGGGTTTGGCTGATACGGCATTAAAGACAGCGAACTCTGGTTATCTCACAAGAAGACTGGTAGATGCAGCCCAGGATGTTGTTGTTTCAGAATATGACTGTGGGACGGTTGATGGTATTGAGAAGGGTCCTCTGATAGAGGGCGGTGAGGTTATTGAAAGGCTTGATACAAGGGTGCTTGGAAGAGTTGTGCTTGAGGATTTAAAAGACCCCGATGGTGAGATAATCGTCAGAAAAAACGAGGAGATACGAGAAGAGCACTTGAAAAAGATCGAGGAAGCGGGTTTCGAGAAAATCAAAATACGTTCGGTTCTGACATGCAGATCCAAACGTGGTGTTTGTGTGCTTTGCTATGGAAGAGATCTTGCAAGGGGAAGGCTGGTTAGCATTGGAGAAGCCGTAGGTATTGTTGCCGCCCAGTCAATAGGCGAGCCAGGAACGCAGCTTACGATGAGAACGTTCCATATAGGAGGGGCGGCATCCAGGCGGGTTGAGCAGTCAACGCTGGAGGCAAGGAACGATGGTGTCCTCAAATATATAAATATCAAAGTGGTGAATAATAGAGAAGGTGTGCCGGTCGTGATGAACAGGAATGGTGAAATTGCTGTTTTCGACGAAATTGGCAGGGAAAGGGAACGTTATTCGATAATTTATGGAGCAAAGCTAAAAGAAGCCGATGGGTCGTCTGTAAAAAAGGGACAAATTCTTGCAGAGTGGGATCCTTACACTATACCTATCCTATCTGAAGTTTCAGGAAGGGTAAAGTTTGGCGATATAACAGAAGGTGTAACCATGCAGGAGAGCAAGGATGAGGTGACGGGCCTGTCTTACAGGGTTATTGTAGAGCCTCGTGATGCGGATTTGAGACCGAGGGTTTCCATAAAAGACGATAAAGGAAAGACTATTGTTGTTCCAAATACAACAAGTATTGCACGTTACATCCTTCCTGTAGGCGCTCATATCGTTGTCAATGAGGGTGATGAGATACACGCAGGTGATGTTGTATCTAAGATGCCGAGGGAAACAACAAAGACAAAAGATATTACAGGCGGTCTCCCGAGGGTTGCTGAACTCTTTGAAGCCCGTAGACCTAAAGAGAACGCAACTGTTACTGAAGTTAATGGTTATGTGTCGTTCGGAAAGACATCAAAGGGCAAGAGGGAGATATTTGTCAAACCGGAAAGGGGAGAGCCAATTAAATATATCATACCGAGAGGAAAGCATATTATTGTGCATGAGGGCGATTTCGTGAAGGCAGGGGAGCCCTTGATGGATGGTCCGGTAAGTCCGCACGATGTATTACGTATCAGTGGAATTAAAGCCCTTGCATGCTATCTTGTTGATGAAATCCAAGAAGTATACCAGTTACAGGGTGTCAAAATAAACGATAAACACATCGAGGTTATAGTAAGACAGATGTTGAAAAGGGTAAGAATAAAAGACGTGGGTGATACCAACTTCATCATTGACAACCCCGTTGAGTCGTGGGTTTTTGAAGAAGAGAACAGACGTGTTATGGAAGCAGGTGGTAGACCTGCAAAGGCTGAACCATTGTTCCTCGGTATAACCAAGGCATCTCTCATTACAGACAGTTTTATTTCTGCGGCAAGTTTCCAGGATACAACAAAAGTGCTTACGCAGGCCTCAATAGAGGGCAGGGTGGACTACCTTAAAGGACTCAAGGAAAACGTAATCATGGGAAGGATTATACCTGCCGGAACAGGATATTCTCGTTACAGAAACTATGATATGACGGTACTTGATAAGTCCGAGGATGCCAGGGGAAAGCTTTTGTCAGCTCCCGATACTCCTTAGTTTTCTTTCAGCGATAACTGCTTCTTCGCTTTTGGGATAAAGCTCTATAATCTTTTTGAGAATAGTTATAGAGCTTTTTTTATCCTTGAAGTAGTTGAATGCCTCTGCCTGAGATAATAATGCCCTGGGCACCTTATCGCTTTTTGGATATTTTTCTATAACCTCCTGAAAATTGAGTATGGCCTGGTCGTAATTTCTTATGTTCATGTAGCTTTCACCAAGCCAGAAATATGCATTTGGAGCAAGCGGTGTATTGCTGTAAGTTATAACAAATTGTGAGAACTTTTTAATTGCGTCTTCATAAGAGCCCTTTTGAAACGCATCAAAGGCTTCTCTATAAGAAGATTCGTGATTTGTATCAACAAAAGGTTGTTGCGCTGGTGGTGTAGATGGCTGTAATGATTGTGGTTTTGTGCCTGATTTTTTTAAAGAGCTTATCTCATTTTTTGTTTCATTCCAGTATGTCTGTAGTTGATGTTCAAGTTCGTCGAGTTTTCCGAGCATTATTTTTGTTTGGTTATCTTTGTTGTCAGCAGATGTGGACATTCTGATCATCTGTTTACCAAGCGTTTGACTTTCTTTTTCAAGGGCTGACATCTTTTTGTCTGTTTCAGCCTTGTAGTTGTTAAGCTCATAGTTCAGGGCATTTATGCTCTGTTGGAGTCTCGTTAACTCATCGGTTGATGTGCAGCCAAGTAAGCCGAACAATAAGCATAAACATAGAGTAGGCCTCATAACTTTTGCTGTTTTGCATGAAAGCTTGAGGGTTTTCACCCTCTGAACGGGGTTTGTCATAAAACGCTTGAAACCTAAAAATATTGAACACCCGAAGTGTGACAATTTATACACTTTTGTTTTCATATGTTTTACCTCGTATTTAGTCAAGTTTAAAACTTGCACGTCTGTTTTTTGCCCACGCCTCTTCGTCATGCCCTGGGTCAACAGGTAGTTCCTTGCCGTAAGATATTGTATTCACTCTTGACGCTTCTATGCCTGATTTCGTAAGGTATGTCTTTACTGCCTCAGCCCTTTTCTGTCCGAGCGCAAGGTTGTATTCCACCGTACCCTTTTCATCGCAATGACCTTCGACTGTAATTTTCATACCTTTATTCTGTTTTAACCATTTAACCATTGTATCCAGTTGGCCTGTATATTCATTTTTAATAGAATAGCTGTCGAAATCGAACAGTATATCTTTAAACTGCATATAATCCTTTCTGGCATAAGATGTATCTTTTAATCTCTCCCTTTCTCTTCTTGCAAGTTCTTCCTCGAGTATTTCGCCATCCTTTCTTTTGCTATCGCCTTGGAAATCGTATTTGCCTTGCTGAATGGATTGTAAATGCTGCTGGTCAGAAGGTGGTATCTGTACGCTTTTTTGTGCGCACCCCAAATTGATTAAAATGAGAATTCCAAAAAATACCGATAAATACTTCATACTGCCCCCTGTTCTTATTAGCGTATTACAGATAGCGCGAATAAAAAACTCAACGTTAAACGCTTTAAGCCGTGTTCGATAGTCATGGCACAAACTTTGGTTGAGTTTCTTCCGCATCTGTCAATTTAAGAGTCTTTTTGTTTTCTCCGTTGAAAAGCATGATATTTATTGTAGATTTGCCACCCCTATTCGATGAATAGATTATATATCTTCCGCACGGAGAGAAGTGTGGAGAGTCATTAATGCCGCCGCTCGTAAGAACGCGTTGATTGGAGCCATCTACATTCATTGTACAAATCTCAAATGAACCTTCAAATTTAGCGACAAAGGCAATCAGGTCGCCTTTGGGCGAGAAAACCGGGGAACTGTTGTAATTACCTGAATATGTAAGCCTTTTTGTGCTTCCCGATGGTATGTCCCTTATGAAGATCTGCGGTGTTCCATGCATATCAGATAAAAAGACCATTTTTGAACCATCTGGAGAAAATGATGGAGAGGCATATATTCCCTCGCTACGCATAATGGATGTTTTGTGCCTTTTTTCGACATCGAGGGTGTAGATTGTGGAATATCTGCCAGAGATGTAGGAATAGGCGAGGGTTGAGCTACTGCCTATCCAGTTTGTGCCGACTTTCATACCTTCTTCGCGATCAACAAATATTTCTCTGTTGCTTTCAAGGTCAAAGACATAGAGGTTTGGTTTTCCTTCCCTGTATGACGTATAGGTAAGGTATTTCCCATTGGGTGACACTGATGGAGATACACATATGCTTCGATGATTTGTCAGTCTTTTTATATTTTGCCCATCTATATCAGATATATATATGTCTTTTCTGCTTTTGCTTCCGGATGCAAAGATGATCCGATTGCTATTTATACCTTTTTCACCTGTAACGGCCTGCAGGATATCATCTGCCAACCTGTGTACCATTCTTCTCCATTCTCCGGTACGCGACCTGTATCTTTTTGCAAGCATCAATGAGCCGTCAAACGTATCGTATAGGAATGATTCCAGGGTTAATTCCTCATTATTCACGACAAGTTTTGCTTTACATACCAATTCAATACCTATCGAGCGCCAGTTGTTAAATCTTATCTCCTGTTTTTCGATGCCTTCGTCTGTCAGTTCCTTATCGATCAAAGTAGGTGGTGCTACGATGAAAAATCCAGAAAAATCTAAATCCCTTTGCAATAAGTCTGTCATGTCTGTTTTTAGTTTATCCTGTTTTTCTGCCTTGAAAGGCGGAATGCCTATAGTGATCTTTTTGTATGATTTACCGAAAACATCGAGGTAAACCATTGCGTTTGTAGTAGAAGTTGTGAACAATATACAAATACCAAAAATCATCCCTACTATTAAACTAAGTCTTTTCATTTTTTCTCCATGAGTCAACGATATCGATTAATGCCTTTGCGTGTGGCGATATTGATTTATCCTTCTTTGTTATGATGAAAAATGTTCTTTTTAGTTCGCTAAACCCTTCAATCTTCAGCGTTTTCATAGAACCTCTATTGATCTCATTTTCAACAGCCATTTTTGATATATATGCTATTCCAAGCCCGTGCCTCACAGCTTCTTTTATTGCTTCTGTATCTGTTAGTTCTGCAACGACATTTAAATCTTTCTTCATGTCAATGTGCAGACGTTTTAATGCTGAATCGAAACAATTACGGGTTCCGGAGCCAGCCTCCCTTATGATAATGGGGTAATTCTTAATATCTTTCAGGCTTATCGAATCCGGAAAGTCTTTTGGTGCAACGATAATGATTGTATCATCGAAAAACCTTTTGAAATTAAGTTTTTTATTTTCAGACCTGGTGCCCACAAAACCTATATCAATCTCCCCTTGTTCTGTGCTCCGTATAATTTCCTTTGAATCGGAAATCATGAGTTTAATATTTATTCCTTCATATTTCTGCCTGAACTCATTCAAGACCTGCGGTATAATATATATGCCTGGTATGCTGCTTGCTCCTACAAGGATATTGCCAATCTTTAATCCTTTGAATGCATCGATTGCCTCGGTCATATCCTTTTTTAGAGATAATAGATCCTTTGCATAATCAAGGAGGAGTTCGCCTGCCCTTGTGAGACTTACATTTCTTTTTGTTCTGTCAATTAGTTTTATGCTAAAGTAGCTTTCTAAATCGATTATCTGTTTACTTACAGTTGGTTGCGTGAGAAAAAGTTCCTCTGAAGCCCTTGAGAAACTCTTAAGCTCAGTTATTTTCACAAATGTTTCGAGATGTCTAAAATCCATAGATTAAAAAGTTATGATATCTGTGCCTTGATTGCAACTAAAATAATACGGTATTTTATATAATAGGTTGAATGTATACAAATTTTTGTATCGCAAGCTTTAAAAATTAATTGACAACAGCGGCCATGTAAGCTACGCTAAAACGTTTTGAAATTTTGGGGTGGAATCAGTTGAAGGCTTACATAACTATAGATCAGGAACGCTGTAAGAGTTGTGGTCTCTGCATAGAATTCTGTCCGAAGGATGCAATTGTCATATCTGACAAGTTGAATCTAAAGGGCTATTTTGTTGCAGAGTTTAAGGAAAAACCACAAGCAGAATGCACAGGTTGCGCTACATGTGCAATTGTGTGTCCTGATGTGGCAATCGAGGTGTATAAAAGTTGAAAAGATTGATGAGTGGCAATGCTGCATTGGGTGAGGCGGCAGTGCTTGCTGGATGTACCTGCTATTTTGGTTATCCGATTACACCACAAAACGAATTGACGGAATATATGGCAAAGAGAATGCCTGAGGCCGGTGGGATTTTTATCCAGTCAGAAAGTGAAATAGCCGCAATAAACATGGTACTTGGTGCGAGCGTTGCAGGGGCGAGGGCAATGACGTCTTCGAGTAGCCCAGGAATGAGTCTCAAACAAGAAGGCATATCTTATCTTGCTGCTGATGAATTGCCTGCTGTTATCGTGGATATGGTCAGAGGCGGGCCAGGGATGGGGAACATCTCTCCTGCACAATCGGATTATATGCAGGCTACAAGAGGAGGTGGACACGGTGATTACAAAACTATTGTACTTGCACCTGGTTCTGTTCAGGAACTTACAGAGATAGTGCCACTTGCCTTTGATCTTGCCGACCAATACAGAAATCCTGTTATTATTCTTGGGGACGGTATGCTCGGGCAGATGATGGAACCTGTCAGTTTCGATGATATAAAGCCGCCTAAGGTCTACCAGAAGGATTATGTTTTGACGGGGGCGCTGGGTAGACCATCGAGGATGGTTCGTTCATTGCTTTTTGATACTAAGGAAGAGGAGGAACATAACTGGAAGCTCTTCAGAAAGTACCAACGCATAGAACAGAATGAGGTGCGTTATGAATCGTACATGCTGGATGATGCAGAGATGGTGGCGATAGCCTATGGCATTGGTGCAAGGATAGTAAAAGGGGCTATAAAGAGGTTGCGGCAGGATAACCTTAAGATCGGCATGATACGTCCAATTACGCTGTGGCCTTTTCCATCCAAGGTAATAAAAGAAATAGCAAATAAGGTCACTGATTTTTTTGTGTTTGAGATGAGTGCAGGGCAGATGATAGAGGATGTAAGGCTTTCTCTGGAAGGTAGGGGGCGTATACATTTTTACGGAAGACCCTGCGGGGTGATCCCAACGCCCATAGAGTTGTACAGGATTATATCAAGACACTATTATCAGGCCCGAAGAAGGGAAAAGTAGAGGCATGTTTATTACAAATCCTAAGCACCAACATCTAAAATCTAAACAAGCAGCAATAAATGAGTTTGAGTTTATGGACATGCCGTGTCAAAACAATTTGATTCGTAAATATGTTACTTGTTCTGTTATAGGTACTTGGTGCTGGTAATGTTGTTAGGTGGTATCAAATGAAGAAAGTGTATGAGAGACCCAAATCCCTTAAGGAGGCGCATTTTCATTACTGTCCTGGTTGTGGTCATGGAATAATAAACCGCCTTATTGCTGAAGTAATCGATGAAATGGGGTTAAGAGAAAAGGCGATATGTGTGGCACCTGCAGGATGCGGGATGCTACTGTATAATTATCTTGATACAGACGCGTTGGAATCAGCTCATGGAAGGGGCGCTGCAGTAGCAACAGGTATAAAGCGGGTAAGACCTGATAATCTTGTCTTTTCGTATCAGGGTGATGGAGATCTCGCCGCCATAGGCACTGCCGAAGGCTTCCATGCCGCAAATAGAGGTGAACCCATCACAGTAATTTTTGTAAATAATGGTGTATATGGCATGACAGGTGGACAGATGGCGCCAACGACGCTTTCAAGGCAGGTTACAACAACCACGCCTTCGGGAAGGGATACGGTATTGGCGGGCCATCCTGTCAGGGTTTGTGAGGTTTTTTCAATGCTTGAAGGGACTTCATTTCTTGAACGTGTCGCAGTTAACAAGCCATCCGCTATTATCAAAGCAAAAAAGGCAATATCAAAGGCATTCCAACATCAATTGGATAAAACCGGTTTTTCGCTAGTTGAGATACTATCCCCATGCCCTACAAACTGGAAGATGAATTCCATTGATGCCTGTAAATGGGTTGATGAGGTCATGTGTAAAAATTTTCCTATTGGAGTAGTCAAAGAGGTAAAATGCTGACCAAAACAATATTTTCAGGATTTGGCGGACAGGGTGTTCTTTCGATTGGTTTTACCGTAGCGAATGCTGCAATGTATGAGGGTAAATATGTTACATATCTGCCTTCTTACGGTGTTGAAGTGAGGGGTGGTACGGCTAACTGTACTGTAGTTGTATCGGATGAGGAGATCGCATCTCCTGTTGCATCAGACCCTGAATTTATCGTTGCAATGAATCAACCCTCTTTTGTCAGATTCCAAAGTATACTCCAGTCTGGAGGTCTTCTATGTGTGAACTCATCGATTGTTGATGTAACATCTGCAAGAAGCGATATAGAGGTATTATCGGTTCCTACTAGCGAACTCGCAGAAAAGCTTGGCACAATCAAGGTTGCAAACATGGTCATGCTAGGGGCATTCATAAAGGCGAGCGATATTATCTCTTATGATTTTTTGATAAAAAATCTTACCGAGATACTCGGTGAAGGTAAATCCAAACTGATAAAATTAAATAAAGATGCCCTCGAGATTGGGTATAACTACGTTTAGGAGAAAAAACACATGCTTGTAACACAGATTTCGGTAAGTCTGGAAAATGTACCAGGGGCATTGATGAACATAAGTGAGATACTTGGCAGAGAAGGGGTTAATATTCGTGCGATCTCCGTTGCAGATACTTCGGATATAAGTACCGTCAGGTTTGTAGTCGATGACCCTGCAAAGGCAATCAATATACTAAAAGGTAATGGTTATGCCCCGAGAGAGACGCAGGTGCTTGCTGTTGAAACACCTGATCACCCTGGTGGTTTGATAGCTGTATTAAAACCACTCAGAAGTTCCGGCATTAATGTCCATTATCTCTATCCACATTTGGGAAGGATAAGCAATAACGCAATTGTTATTCTTGGCGTAGACAATACGGAAGAGGCACAGAAGGTTTTACAGCAAAATTGGGTTCGTACCCTTGGTAAAGAGGTTTACAGCATCTGATAGGGATTTATAAGTGAACGCTAAGGATGCCGTGGAAATGATTGGAACTATTCCAGAAAGCTTTCCAGACGTTTTCTTCTTGATGGGTGTTTGAGCTTTCTCAATGCCTTTGCCTCTATTTGGCGTATCCTTTCTCTTGTGAGACCAAACACCTCTCCTACCTCTTCAAGCGTATAGTCTGTTTTTTCGCCTATACCAAGCCTCATCCTGATAACCTTTTCCTCTCTTGGTGTCAGGGTTGAAAGCACTTTATCAATTTCTTCCTTGAGAGTTATACCCACCAGTTCCATGAAGGGGGAAGGAGATTTTGGGTCTGCAATAAAATCTCCGAGTTTTGACTCATCATCGCCTATGGGTGTTTCAATAGAGATGGGTTCGTTTGAAACCTTCATGATCTTCCTTACCTTCTCCAGTGGAAGGCCTGCCTTTTCTGAAATCTCGTCAAGATTTGGCTCTCTGCCCAATTCCTGAAAGAGAGATATGGTTACCTTTGTGATTTTGTTCATTGTTTCAAGTACATGAACCGGCACCCTTATTGTTCTAGCGTAATCGGCTATTGCCCTTGTTATGGCCTGCCTTATCCACCACGTTGAGTAAGTTGAAAATTTATAACCTTTCTGGTAGTCGTATTTTTCGGCAGCTTTCATGAGTCCCATGTTTCCTTCCTGGATAAGGTCAAGAAAGGATAGCCCTCTGTTGAGATATTTTTTTGCAATATTTATAACAAGCCTCAGATTTGCCTGGATTAGTCTGTTTTTGACAACCTTCAGCCCGTTCTCGATTTCGCGCAACTCTATCAATCTTTGTCGGACTGATCTTGCCTCTGCTTCATCCATGAATTTTATCTGTTTTGCAATTTTTTTGATAATGTCTTCAAGTACCCTTTTGTTAAGTTTAAGATTTAGCAGTGTTTCGTCGATTTTATTTTCTATAGCCACCAATTTTTTTTCAAGCTGTTTGTTGTTGCGTCCGTCCTTGGATTCGAGTTTTAATTTTATTTCCTGTTTTTTATCAAAAAGGTTTTTGATGCTATTGATAAAGGACAAGGTCTTCTTTTTATACTTTTCTTCATCCTTTTTTGTATAATTCATTTCGTCAATATTTTTGATTATATCGACGATATTAATAGTTTCTTTCTTCAGTTGTAAACTTATCTCCATGAGTTCATTAACTGCATGAGACAGGTCAAAGAGTTGGTTGCGTATCTTTCTTTCACCATCCTCAATCTTTTTTGCTATGATGTATTCTTCTTCGGATGTAAGCAGGGATACGCGGCCTATATCCTTTAGATATGCCCATATTATGTTATCTGTTCTTTCTGAAGGGAATCTTTCAGCGTCTCCCCATTCATGGGCTTCTTCCTCTTCCGGTTCAACCTTTTCTTTGATCGTTTCGACTATATCTATATTCGATTCTGACAGAAAGTCAAAGATATCCTCAATCTCTTCGGGAGAAAATATGTTTTGTGGAAGAAAGTCGTTTATCTCGTCAGGCGTGAGATAACCCTTTTCCATACCTATATCGATGAGTTGTTTTATTTCAGAAAAATTTTTTATAGCCATTTTTAGTCCCCAGACGTAAAGAATGCCCTTTGTGAATCTAAAAGGGCATCCGGATGTTTTGTGGTCAACTTTTTGATATTCAGTATATAACACCTATTTTATTTTTCGTCAAGATTGTCTGAAAATTTTTTTTACCACATATGCCTACCAAAAAATTGACTAAAATTTAAATTATAGATATAAGAAACCATACTATCTATAAGGAGGTATTCATGTTTAAAAAGATCTTATATCCTATAGATTTTTCTGAATACACAGATGAAATAACCGGTTATGCCGTAAGTGTTGCAAAAAAATATGATTCAGAATTGCATTTGCTTCATGTAATACCAAACCCAAATTACTTTACCCCATATGAATCCTTTTTGACCCCAGAGAATCTCATTGCCATCGAGAGAAACATTGAAAAAGAGATAGAGAAAAACTTTGATAAAGTGATTAAAGAGATTGACATGCCTACAAAGAAGATAATTAGAACCGGTGTAACCTTTGTTGAAATAATCGACTACATCAACGAGGAGGGTATTGATTTAGTAGTTATGGGTACCCACGGAAGAAGCGGCATTGAACATATGCTTATCGGTAGTGTTGCAGAAAAGGTTGTGAGAAAATCACCATGTCCTGTTTTGACGGTGAGACCAAAGGGAAGGCTATTTGAGATGCCTTAAGTGTGTCAATATCAAAATGCCAATGCATACAACTCTCTGACGTTTTTTAACGGGATAGTTTCCATCCCGTCGATTTCTCCTGTGTCTTTTGGACAAAAGACCCTTTTGAAGCCTAATCGTTCGCACTCCCTGAGTCGTATGTCCATGTTCATTACCCTTCTTACTTCGCCTGTAAGCCCTATTTCGCCGAAAAGACAGGTATTTTTCCCAAGATTTACACCCTTGTATTCTGATAGGATTGAGGCGGCAACAGCAAGGTCTATTGCTGTTTCGTTCACCTTCATACCTCCAGTTACATTTACGTAAATATCGCGGTCAAAAAATGATTTATTGATTATTTTCTCAAGGATCGCAATGATTATAAATAGTCTGTTTATATCGTAGCCAAGCGATATTCTCTTTGGTATGGAAAAGTTTGTCTTTGGGGTAATTGCCTGCACCTCGAGGATTAACGGCCTTGAACCAGTTACATAGGGGAAAAGAGTGCTGCCTGCGCCTATATCGCTACGTTCAGAAACAAAAAATTGTGATGGGTTTTCAACACTTTTTAGCCCATAACTGTGCATCTGAAATATGCCAACCTCATCAACAGGACCGAAACGATTTTTGATTGTCCTTAACAACCTGTAAGGAAGCATTTTATCACCTTCAAAATAGAGCACTGTGTCGACCATATGTTCGAGGACCTTCGGGCCAGCAATAACTCCCTCTTTTGTCACATGTCCAATAAAGATATGTGCAGTATCAAGTTTTTTCATTTCCATTATCATCCTCGAAGAGACATCCTTTATCTGACCAATGCTGCCCGGAAGCATCGGCAGGCTTGTATTATATGTGGATTGGATAGAATCGATAATAACAAGACTGTACGGTCTTTCACAAACCGCCTGAAGCATATCATCGAGTCGGTTTGATGTAAGTATGGAAAAAGGTGTTTTTAAGTTCAACCTCTTTTTTCTTGAAGCGAGTTGTTTCAGAGATTCCTCGCCAGAGATATAAAGGACATTATGTCCGAGTTCAACCATTCTTGATGCAATCTCAAAACAGAGCGTTGTCTTTCCTATACCTGGGTCTCCCCCGAGTAAAATCGATGAACCCGATACTAGTCCTCCGCCGAGAACCCTGTCCATTTCATCTATGCCCAGCACAATTTTTTCCTCGGCGAAATCCTCGTCGGATATTACGATGGGTTTTTCGTGTGATGGGTTTTCTGTTTTATCTATTCTGTATTCTTTTATTGTGTCCCAGCCTGAACATCTTGGGCATTTTCCCATCCATTTTAACGTTTCATATCCACAGGCATCACAAACAAAAATTGTTTTTTTCATCTGTGTTCCTTCCCAAGATGTATCTTTAAGAATGCATGTTGATATTTTATTGCCTTGAGGAGCCACTCACGTGTCCTTGGCAATTCCTTGGGTGATACCTCAAGGGTGATTATTTCATCATATCCCAACCTCATCATAGTACTTAAAAGCTTTACAATCGGCAATTCACCGCTTCCAAGAAATAAATGGCTTTTTGTATTGCCATAATCGCTTATGTGCATGTTTTTTAGTCTGCCTGTTCTGAAAACATTTAAAAATGCTGCAACGACATCGCCGCCAAAGGTTGCAAAATGGGTTGTATCAAACGTGAAGTAAAGATTTTTTTTGATGCCGAACTCGGTGAGATCTTTATAGTCGTTTAAGATATATGGGGCAAGCATCAGTCGCGCGCCTGACAGTGGCATATTTTCGATTGTAATAACGATATCTCTGTTGTTGGAAATCTTTTGGAAGTCCTTAATACTGTTAAACCATTTTAAAAATTGCAGTTCAACCTGAAACCATGATGGTGGGTGAAAATTTACCAACTTGATATTTAATTCCTTTGCAATTTCGATGGAGTGATATATAGATTGGATTTTATTGCCCCAGGTCGCCATCTTCATGAATGGTGCATGTAGAGAAAACACTGGCAGTATCTTAATGCATTCTTTTACAACATCGATATAGTTCTCACGTTCGAAATGATTGTTTATTACGAGTTCACAACCGTCGAAACCTGCTTCTGCAGCAAGTTCAAAGATGTCCTTGATTGGCAGATAGAAGAGGCATCCTGTGGAAAAGATGATTTTCATAAAATCATAATTGATTCATCATTGTCCGTCAGTACTTTATATTTACCATTTTCGATAAGTACTGTATTCTCTATACCACATGCCCCCTTTTTGGGGAATACCATCTTTGGCTCAATTGCAATAACCGCGCCTGGTTCAATAGTATATGTATGGCTTGCCGCAATATATGGAAACTCTGCCAACTCAATGCCGATGCCGTGGGCAAGAAATCGCACCTTGTGATGGCCATATCCAAGATATGCATCTGCATAGCCGAACCTTTTTGCGAGAAGTTTTGAATATTCAAAAAGTTGTTTGCTCGTCAGACCTTCAAGCACCTTATCGAGAACACGGTAATGTATCTCCCTGCACGCTTCGAAGGCACTTACATAGGGTTCTGGCATCGAATCAATGGCAAACATCCTTGTCTGATCGACCTGGTACCCGTGGTAGCATATCCCGAAGTCTATCAGGATCGGTTCGTTGCGTTTTATCTTTTTGAGACTGGCGCCAACTGGGAAGGCAGGTGAAAGACCGAGTCCACCCATAGGGGAATCTGATTGACTTACAATACTGCCTGTTCGGCCACTGATGACGTGCCAGGTATATGCCTCATAATTGAGGGAACGAACCCTCAAGAGGCCTTCATGACCGAGGGTCTTTGCATATGCCTCAAGGATGCCCCCAACCTCTATCTCGGTCATGCCCTCTTTGAGAAATTCGGGTATCTTTTTGTAGACCTTCTTTTGGATGGCTGCTGCCTTTTTAATGATTTTTATTTCGAAATCAGATTTGACCTTTCTTATCTCTTTTGTCAGAGTTGAGACGTTTATTAGTTCAGCATCTTTTGTTACGATTTCTTTAAATTTTAGGACATCGTTATATGGGATGACGTCAAGTTGAAGGCCAACCCTTTTGAACGGTTTTAAGTGGGGAGGTATATCTCTTATGGAACGTATGGATATGATGTTGTCTAATGGGGATTCTCTGCGTGCCCTTGACAATTCTCTTTTTACAAATAGTATAGGTTTACCTTCTGTCGGGACAAAAAGTAGTGAATCCTGCATTGTCCCCGAAAGATAATAGTAATCTATTTTATAATGGAAAAAGGCCCCATCAACAGAGGCCTTTTCCATCAACATCTTTAATCTGTGTATCCTTGAGTCTATTTCCTCTTTTGGTGTGTAGAGCATACGATCGATGCATCCTTTAATTATTTGTATTATATTGTATAACGTATTTTTTTATTTATCTTTCCATACGGCTCTTCTCTTCTCCATGAATGCACTGATACCTTCGTTTGCATCCTCAGTATTCATGCAACCGTCCAGATAGTATACCTCAGATGCCTTAAGCGCTTCGTTGAAATCGACATTGAGGCTTGCTTTAATCGCGCGTTTTGTCCACATTGCCACGGGCCTGCTCTGTTTTAAGAAATCAGCAAGATACTTATCAACAGCCTCTTTGAAACCCTCTACAGGCAAAACTACGTTAACAAGTCCTATGGCCTCTGCCTCTTTGGCGCTTATCATCTTTCCTGTGAGTAGAAGTTCATAAGTCTTTTTAAGACCTATTATCTTACTGAACCATGCCGCTGCAACAGGAGGGAACACGCCAACCGCTATCTCTGGCTGGCCTATCCTGGATTTCTCAGATGCGATTACGATGTCACAGAAGGCCATAAGCTCGCATCCACCACCGAGAGACCTGCCGTTAACAACTGCTACGGTTGTTATATCAATCTCGTGCATAAGCCTGAACATCCTGTGAAAAACCTCTATCATATCATTTACTTTGTCAGGCGTATGGTCTGCGACATCCACCCCGTCACAGAATGCCTTTTCTCCTGCATGGTCAAAAATCAGAAGCTGTACGCTTGGATCCTTCTTTAGTTCAGCAAGCACTTCGTTGATTTCTCTCATCATCAAGATGGTCAACCAGTTTGATGGTGGTGTATTCAAAGTTATGTATGCTGCCTTATCCTTTTTTTCAAACGTTATATAGCTATAACCCATTTTTTCCTCCCTACTCTTTTAATAAAAAAAGGGGGGACATGCCCCCCTTAAAGTGTTGTCCTTTCTTACTTTGCCTGCGGTTTGCCAAGAACTTCTGCCATAAAGGCTTCGTTGACAAGTTCGCCTTTTGCGATAAGCTGGCGGTTTTTGATGAAGTCGATGGTGTCGGCACCTGTAATCTTCTTGGTGTTGAATGCACCAAAGCCCAAGAATGCCTCGCCCATCATGTTTGTTGCCAGCCAGTATCTGTGATCGTTCTTCATGGTATCCCAGAAGAATTTCTTTTTCTGCCTGATGCCGTCAATTGATTTCATCAAGCAGCCAGGGAAGAGGTTTGCAAATGTCCATACGACTTTGTCAATTTCTGCATCGAGAAGCGAGAAATCAACTTCGTTATTTTTCTGTTTTCCCTGCACCCATGCACGTGCATCTTTGAATTCCTGACCTGTTTTGTTTTCGCCATAAACGATCTCACCGTTTTTGAAAAACTCTTCAGTAATAACCTGGGGATTCCTTACCCACTCACCTTTGTCGTTTTTAAGGACAGGAACTGTCTTTGAGATGAGACCTTTCCACCACATCTTATATGCTGACCACATCTCGCAGCTTACACAACTCCACATTGCATCTTCAATGCTGAAAAATGAAGGGAGGAAATCTGATGCGCCGCCGACAGGTGCTGAACCATGACGAGGACCTGCCTGACCGAAAATGGCAAGGTCTGAAGAGAAAGTAAGGTCGCATGCTGTACCAATTTCCTGTCCACCGGCGACTCTCATACCGTTTACGCGGCAGATAACAGGTTTTTTGCACATAAGGATGGAGTCTACCATGTTATTGAAGAGTTCCATGTACGCACCGTATTCTTCCGGCCTCATACTGTAATATTCGGAGTATTCTTTTGTGTTACCGCCTGTGCAGAATGCATTGGGACCAACTGCTGTGAATACTGTTGCAACAACTTCACGGTCGGTTGAAGAATTCTCAAAACCTGCGATTACACCCTTTACCATCTCTGTGGTATAGCTGTTGAACTGAGCAGGGTTGTTCAATGTTACCCATGCTGTATAAAGACCCGGCACTACATTGCCTTTTGGGTCTTTCAGGGGTTTCTTTTCATAGACTGTGCATGGTGCTTGTGTGCCCCACCACTGTGTTCCATGTCTTGAGTGATCCTTTAATCCGTGTTCTCTTGGCATCCATTCTAAACCCATATGTTCCTCCTAAAATATTTTTTTATGTGCTTCCTAAAAATCAGGCTTTAATGAAACCCTTTTTGCAGGGGATCCGGCCTTATGAATCTCTTCAAAGGTTGCTGCAATCGTACTCATCGGCCTTACTTCAACAAAAGGATCGATCACTATCTTTTTGTTCAAAACCATATCGAGAACGATCGGATAGTATTCAGGTAGACATCCCCATGTTCCAATAACCTCTGCATCGAAAGCCATCAGTTTTGAGAACATGTATTCACTTTTTGCCATGCCGAAGCCGACAAGGATCAATTTTCCAACAAATGAAAGAAGATCAAGTGCGAGCTCCTGGCCGGGTTTTGTGCCTGTAACTTCAAAAATTTTCCAGCCTGTATTGTCAAGACCGTTTGCCTTGCAGTATGCCCTCCATTCGCCAACAACCGTTTTGTTGTCTTTGTCCACTGTGCTTATTACCGCATCGCAACCATAGTCCAATGCCCTTTTCAGTTTTTCAGGGTTCCTTGCGATACCGATGCAGGTCTTTGCACCAAGTGCTTTAACCGTCTGTGCCATGTAGACACCCACACCACCGGTTGCGCCTATAACTATGACGTTGTCACCAGGCTGCAGATCTGCCCTTTTGCATGCCTGATATGGGGTTGTTACAGCGTCTGCAACAACCGCGAGTTGTTCAAGGGCATAACCCTTTTTGTCCTTAACGTGGCAGAGATCAATTGAAGGAACAACAATATGACTTGCAAAACCACCAAATACACCGATTGAATTGCCTGGCATTTTCTGTGCAAGACACCTGTTGCCTCTGCCTGTTTTGCAGAGTATACATTTTCTGCATGGCATTACCGCCGGAATGATAACCTCTTTTCCAACCCATGCAGGGTCACCGGCAATTACTGTACCGGAAATCTCATGACCAAGCGCTAGTGGGGGTTTGCTTACAGTTGGCACACCGTCATAAAAATAACCAAGGTCTGTATGACATACGCCGCAGCCGGCTATTTCAACAAGCACCTCGCCTTCTTTAAGCTCCGGAACGGGTATTTCTGCCATCTCCAATTTTCCGGGGGTTTTCTCTTTTGTTTCTCTGTTAAAGGTTGTGGGTTGAACCATCTGCCACTGTTTAATTGTTTTTGGAACTTCACCCATTACTGCACCTCCTAATGTATTTGGAATATTACAATCACCTCCTATTTCTTACGTCATTCCGTAACCGCCGTCTACAGGAAGCACCTGTCCTGTAATATAACGCGAGTCATCTGATGCAAAAAATACAAAGGCTGGTGAAACATCTTCAGGTTCTGCATATCTTCCAAGCAGAATCCTTCTTGTATAAATCTCTTTTAGTTTTTCGTCATTCTGGAGCGTAGATGTCATCTCAGTGGTTACGATACCAAGTGAAATGACATTGGCAGTCACATTATATTTTGCGAGTTCTCTTGCAGCAGATTTTGTTAGTGTTACTACACCGCCCTTTGCGGCTGCGTAGTTTATCTGACCAATTGTGCCAACCATACCTGCAACGGATGTTACATTGATGATCCTTCCATAATTCTGCTGCATAAAATATTTTGAGGCTGCCTTGATACAAAGCCACGGGCCTCTCATCTGTACGTTTACAACCTCATCCCAGGTTGCTACACTTAGTTTGTGGAGCATACCCGGTTTTGAAATACCTGCGTTGTTAACCAGTATATGAATTGAGCCGAAGGATTCAACGCATGTATCGATGATTTTTTGTGCATCTGCCTCCTGACCTACATCTCCTTTAACTGCAACTGCCTTACGACCCATCGCAGTGATCATGGCTACCACTTCGTCTGCTGCCTTCTGATTGCCGGCGTAATTTACAACAACATTAGCCCCCTCTTTTGCAAATTCCAAACTTATAGCCCTGCCGACGCCCCTTCCGCCGCCTGTGACTACGGCATTTTTGCCCTCTAATTTCATAATAGCCTCTCCTTAAAGATTTTGGTTTGTGAAAAATTTAGTAAAGTAAATTTTATATGTTTATAGGGGGTTATGTCAAGACAAAAAGACATTTTAAATGTGATAAAAGCGATTTTGAATTTTGAAATAAATCAGTAAAATAGTTACGGCATTGAATATGATTATGCTAATATGAAAAGGTATGTTATTTTACCGATACCGAAGTATTGATAAAGATATTGAGGTTGTTGATGTTTAAGGTGCTAACCTCCTTGCTATCATGGATCGGTAGGCAAAGCACACATGCAGTTGCTGCGATCGTCATTATAAGTATATTTGTCCCTTTGATTGGCAAGGTTTTCAAACCGCATGTCACAGAGGCAGTTTTTGTTTTGCTTAGTATCGCCTTTCTAAGGATGGATACTGCTGTGTTGAAGGCTTACGTGAGAAGGCCTGCAATTATTATAGTTGCTACAGTATGGACATCGTTTGTTATTCCCTTTTTATTCGGGGTATGTGCCTATGCAATTAACCTTAAGGTTCTGTCACCTGATTTATTTATTGGGGTGATGTTACAGGCAATCGCATCGCCGATGATGGCGACCCCGGCTATAGCAATCCTTATGGGATTTGATGCCACACTAATTCTTATTACTATGGTAATGAGTACTGTTATGGTCCCGCTTACCGCACCATTATTTGTCTATATTTTTATTGGCTCTGCCCTTGCACTTTCTCCATTGTCGCTTGGTTTGAAATTATTTGCAATTATAGTTGGTTCAGCATTTGTAGGTGGGATTCTGCGAAGAATTTTAGGACTTGAGACAATTCTAAGACATAAGGAGGAGATAGACGGCTTCAATGTTATTATACTTTTTGTATTTGTGGCGGCTATAATGGAGGGTATTGCCGCTCGTTTTCTCGCAATGCCGAAGATTGCAATTGGTCTTACGCTGATAGCTGTGGTAACCTTTGTTGCAATATTTTGTATAACCACACTGATCTTTGCTTTTTATGACCGCAAGAAGGCATTTGCGCTTGGATTTATGTCATCACAGCGAAATATGGGGTTAATGCTGGCTGCAACAGCAGGTGCTTTACCGGATATTGTGTGGTTATATTTTGCAATTTCACAGTTTCCTATTTATTTATCTCCGAAGATATTCCAATGGGTAGAAAAACACATACCTGTAAGGATGAAGCGATAGTAGCCGATGACTACGAAAGAGGAGTTGGGTTTGGAGGAAAAAATCGTTTTCCGATAATACTCGTTTTTCCGAGAATTGCCTTAAGGTATTCAAGCATAAGCTCCTGTAATATCTGTTCTTTTGATATGTTGGCATATGATATGTCTTCTTCGGCTTTTTGTTTACTTACTTTACCGGAACTAACGGCAGATGATACTTGTTCCCGCTGCAAGACAGCATATTTTTTATTCAAATCGTTAACTGGCAGGTTTGCCAGCCATTGGTAAACAGATATCAACTGCTCAGGCGCAGGTATTTGTGGCGATTCGAGGCTTACGATGCAGTCTCTTGAAACCCGTTTCATACCTGCTATAATGTGAGCTGGTTTAACAAAGTTTAACCCAATCCAACCTGCCCGTAGCCATTGGAAAACACCTGTTTTTACCACACCGGGTAAATCGGAGGATTCTATGTTGACAGCAATTGAAAAGAAGTCATAAATGTATGTTTTTGCCCATCCGAGTCCGGTTTTTGCAGTGCCTTCTTCCCCAGAATAGTAGTATGTCCAGTCTTTATCATTGCCAAGGATAATGCCCTTTTTTCCAACTTCGGATTGTTTTATCTGTTTTGATATAGAGATAAGTGCCTGCCTACCCTTGTGGTTTAACTGGATGAGCGTACGTTTTAAATCGTATTCGTGATAAACACCGGTATTAAGGTCCGGCGTATCCGATTCATTTTGTATACCGTGTATGATAACAGGATTTCCCCCTGGAGGGATTGTCTTCCAAGTGCCAGGAAGCTTATGAGGCTGAGATTTGACAGGAGACCAAATGGAATATCTCAAAGATGACGGCCTTGTTATTACAGGAGGTATTTGAGCATTGTAAGAATACTCAATGAATCTTTTAAAGTCTATTTTGGTGTCAAATTCATAATATGCGCCTGTACTGTCATAATATTTAGGTAGTATAAATTCTCTGCCTTGTTTGGGATTCATCACGTAGTCCAAAATTATGCTTACAGCGTGTTCGTCAAGCCCAATTTTGGGATCTTTGCAAAACTGCACAAGTTTGATTGCCGCATCATTCACCGGGTTAGCGGTATCTATGTGAGAAAGTGCTGAAACTGGTTGTTGCGATAGTAAAAAAAACGATATAAAAGATAGAATCAGGTATACGACATAACTGCATTGTCTAAGTTTTTTGACAAAAAAATTATTAAATACGATGTTCATTGCAATGGCGAAATCATACGACAGACAGTTTATGGTGTCAATTTAAATAATCGAACAACGATCTGCCCAACCATCCAGTAAACTCACTGCAAAGTTTTTTCAAGCAAGACATGATAATTTGGTACTTACCACAAAATTTCCCGATGTATTCCTTTTTATAAAATCAAGGATAGTTTTTATATACTCATCGGTACGCTGTTCATAGGTGTTGTGTCCGCATTTTGGAAATACAGCAAGTTCACCTTTTGGGAGATGCCTGTAAAATGCAATAGATTGCTCTACGTCAAAGATTGAACTTCGATCCGGATACAGCACAAGCGTCGGGCAGATAACCTTATGCAGGATTGGGCGCAGATCAAAATAATCAGTACCATATGCGCCGCCATAACTGGAAAACTGATTATAAAAGGTCTCTGCATTTTCTCCGTGCCATTCAATCATTTTTGCCTGAAGCTTAGGTTCAAGCAGTCTAAATTCATTTACGAGTCTCAAGATGTTAAGTTCTGTCATAGGGACTTCACTGAAGCATTGAGTACTGGCAGTGGTCAGTGTTTTTATCTCCATTGGATATTTTGCCGCATAATCTACACCGACAACACCGCCCTCACACTGACCCACCAGATGACATGTTTCAATGTCGAGGTACTCCTTGATAATCCTCAATTCTTCAACACTTTCAGGACGATAATTGTCGCTTACATAAAAGTCCATGAAATTATCGCCAGGTTCTGAACGACCATAACCCCTGCGGTCAAACATCACCACCTTAAAACCCTCAGCCACAAATCTGGGATATACGTCCTTCCATATTTTCATACAACCAAAGCCGTGGTGCATGAAAAATATTACTTCACCTTCCCCGTGAACCTCATAATAGATTTTGTAATTTTTTATTTTTATGAATGGCATTGGCACTTTTTTTGACCTCATTATCGCATAATAAATTTAAATTGGAAACCCATTTTTTTGTGAGAGAAAAAACGACATGTACAGAAATCTTGACAACACATATAAACAAAGTGAAAAATATAAAACAACGGAAGTCAAATGGGAAAAAGAAAAAAGGTCATTATTTCGGTAATAATAGCGATTTTTGTAATTTTCTTTGGGTTTGGGATATTTGTTAAGCTCTATTTGTCAGGGGAAAAGCTGAAGACATTTGTTGTGCCGCGCATAGAAGAAGCCATAGGCAGAAAGGTTTTACTTAAGGATATAGCATTGTCTGTCTTTAAGGGTATTGTTGTGTCGGACTTGAAGGTCATGAATATTGATGGAAATGGAGTTTTCATAAAGGCTGACAAGTTTATCCTCGCATATGAACCTTTTGCGCTTATAAGAAAGCGTTTCGTTATAAGCAGGATTGAAATTGTTTCACCTTCTGTTGACATAAAAAGATATGCAAACGGGATATACAATATCACAGAAGGCAAACCAAAAGAAAAACCAAAAGAACCAGATCGTCAAGATACCAGTCCCAGGCTTACGAAAAAGGATTTACCTGTTTCAGTCGTAGCAGACAAGGTACTTATAAAGTCAGCGAAGATAACATTTGTCGATGATAAGAAGGAATTTCCGAAAACTTCATTGATTTTCGATGCAGACATTAGGTGTTCACTTGGGAACAACCTCTCTGCAGTCTTGGAAAGAGGTAATATTAAACTTAAGGAGTTAAAAAGCACCATAAATAGATTGAATATAAATGCCTCTGGCGTGATTGATGTGGGTATGAAGCATATTAAACCAAAGCTTCAACTGACAGTGGGTAAAAACACTTTCTATGTTGACGGGATCATATCTGATTACTTGGGATTACCGTCGGCGCAGATAAATGTAAATGCACGTGAAATGAATATAAATGAACTTATTTCAGCGGCAGAGACGGGTAAGACACAGGGTGCAAAAAGAACCGAAAAGGTGGATACATTTAAAAAGAAACACATGAAAATAGATGGGAAAAAAAACGATGCACCTCAAAAAGGTGTTGAAAGGTTCCAAGCCTCAGGTCAAATTAAAGTGGATAGCGCCACATATGAAAGATATATTGTTAAAAATTTCAGGACAACCTACCGATATAATGACGGTAAAATAAATATTGAACCTTTTATATTTTCTTTTAGTGGTGGTGATGCTGTTAAGGCAGAAGGTAACGTTAATGGTGTTATGTATTTTAACTATGGTGATGCATCGGTTATTAAAAAAGGCCTTGTATGTAATGCGAGGATGCAGTTAGGTAAGGTCAGTATAAATAAATCAAAGACATTTGACACGATTGCTCTACTTACAGGCGTAGATGAACTTAAAACACCAGGATTCGACAACGGTACATTCACCTTCGATGCGAAAAAAGAGATTATAAACGTGAATGGCTTTATGAAATCGGATTTAATGATATTTTCTCCGAAAGGTACTGTTGGGTTTGATAAAAGACTCAATATAAATGCAGAACTCAGGCTTACACCTCAGTTGTCAGCAAGGTTGTCACGTAGGATTCCGGGTATTTCACTTCTGAAAGGTGATGACGGATGGACTACACTTCCTTTTTTAATATCGGGCACGACTGAAAACCCAAGCATAGGACTTGACCAGAAGGTGTTAGGAGGTCGTTTAAAGGACAGTACCAAAGATATTTTACAAAATCTTATCGGGCCCCAAAAAACAGATAAAAAGAATGTTCCGGAAAGGTCTGGATCGAGGGGCTTATTTGATAAACTGCTTGGACGCTGACAAAATGATGAATATTTTTCTTGATAAAGGTGTTTTTGTTACTCTATAATTTCATCAAATGGAACTAATCAAGGCAATATACGAAAGACGGAGTGTAAGAAGGTTCAAAAAAGACAATGTTCCTGACGAAATAATAACGGAAATTCTAGATGCTGCCAGATGGGCTCCTTCCTGGGCTAATACCCAGGTTTGCAGTTATATTGTAGTAAAGGACCAGACAATAAAAGAAAGACTTGTAGATACCTTACCACCAACTAATCCAGCGAGAAATGGGATTATCGATGCGCCAGTTCTCATCTGCCTGATAGCAAAAAGAGGTGTTTCAGGGTATTATAAAGGCACTGCCTCTACAAATAAAGGGGATTGGTTCATGTTTGATGCGGGTATTGCTATGGAACACATTGTGCTTGCTGCATGGAATTTTGGCCTTGGCACCGTTCATGTAGGAATGTTTGATGCAGATAAGGCACAGATTGTTTTAAACATCCCCTCAGAATTCAATATCGTTGAAATGACCCCGCTCGGTTATTTTGATGATGTACCAAAAGCAACTCCGAGAAAACAATTGAAAGAACTCACCTTTCTTGACGAATTTGGTAAGCCTTACATAACCCAATAAAACTCAAGACTGTTTTTTTATGTGAAACTGTCCTGAATTGTTTCAGTGTCTTTTTTTTGTTATACCATTCGACAGGCAAAATGATTAGAGTCTATTCTTCCTGGTAAACAACAATTTGGTTTTTGCCGAGTTTTTTTGCCTTGTACAAAGCATTCAAAGCCTTGGAAAGCAGTGTCACCATATCCATGGTGCCGTCAATCTGAATTATGCCCATGCTCAAGTACATATTGTATTTTTCATATTCTATAGAGAATTTATGTTGATTTATAGTGCGCTGTATTCTCTCTGCAGCCAACCTTGCCTCAGCCATGCTTATACCTTTAAAGATTATAGCAAATTCGTCTCCACCGAATCTATAAACCGTATCGCCTCCACGCAACGAGTTTTTTAACATTTTACCTGTTGAGATCAGTAGTTCGTCGCCTGATGTAGGGCCTAATTTTGCATTTATATCCCCAAATCCATCGATATCCAGAAATAAAAGTGCGCTTAACCCTCCTCTTTTCCGTCCTTTTTTTGCAACCTCTATCGTCTGGCGCAGCGTTTCTTCCATAGAATGTCTGTTTGGTAAACCTGTAAGGGCATCATAGTTTGTGATATAGAGGAGTTTTCTCTCGTTTTTCTTCAACTCAGTCAAATCCTGGCAGAAAACAATGGACTCACCTGAATTCAATTTTACAGGGTAAAAGTCGACTGTCTTTTGGGTTTTATCCTTACATGTGACCGTAAGTACCCATGGTTCTCTTTTACCTGCATTTGGTTCTTCTATGTCCTTGATCCAGTTTTCTGTTATTTCATGCCTGTAATCTTTTTCAGGGAATGCCTTTTTAAACCATGTTTTTCCGTCAGGTATCTCTTCATGGTTATAGCCAAACATTTCGATAAAAACAGGATTTACATATAGTAGAGTACCTTTTTCGTCTACAAGCATAATACCAAAAGGAGCGTTTTCAGAAAGTGTCTGAAATTTCGCTTTTTCATTGAGAACCACCTGCTCTACCCTTTTTCTTTCTGTTATGTCTCGAATTATTGCTATTGAATGACATTTGTCCCTTATCTGTATGGCGGTAACGGAAATTTCTATTGGAAATGCAGTGCCGTCTATTTTTTTTGCAATGTCTTCTAAGATATTGCCTGAAACACTGCATTGGCATGTTTCTTTGTAATGCTTTATCTCGCTTTCAAAGATTTCTTTTACTACATAAGAAGGGATAAAGTCCCAGAGCGTTTTACCGACAGCGTTTCTGCTCTCAAGGAGGAACATCTTTTCTGCTGCTTCATTCCAGAAATTTATTATACCCGTTTCGTCAACCATTACAATTGCATCTTGGGCAAGCATTGTGAGCACCTTAAAGGTCTCTTCGCTGATGCGCAAGTCTTCTTCTGTAAGTTTCCAATCGGTAATATCTTCTTGTATGCAAATGAAATGTTCCACCTTGTCCGTTATTTGTTGTTTTACCGGAAAAAGTGATGTAGATGCCCAGTAGCATTCATCGTTTTTCTTTTTGTTGATGAGCCTTCCTCGCCATTCTTTGCCTGTTTTAAGAGAACTCAAGAAAGAACTGTATGTATTTAAATCGACATCACTACCTTTAAGAATATCAAGCGTCTTACCGATGATCTCTTCTTTCGAATAACCGGTAATTTCAATAAATTTTGGGTTTATGTATTCAATGATGCCATCCGTGTTTGTTATGATGATGATGTCTGGGCTAAATTCAACTGCAAGACTAAGTTCCTTTATATGTTTGTCTTGCTGCGCGAATTGCCTTCGATACGCGATTGCTTCTGCACAGCTTTTTATTGCGTTGAACAATGTTTTGCTATCTAAGGGTTTTAGGAGATAATAGCTTATGTCTGAACCAAAGGTGTCTATCAGGTAATTCAAATCGTTACGTGCCAATGTCATAATAACAGGAAGGTCATCCTGCATTGCTTTCATCTTGCGCACCATTTCAATACCGTTTGTATAAGGCAGGGTTATGTTTGTCACGACAATTTCAGGTTTATATTCCTTGAAAAGTGCAAGTCCCTCATTTCCGTCTTTTGCAAGATAGAGTTTATTGATGAGTTTACCCGTTATCTCTGAAAATTTTTTCCTTGAGGCGCTTTCATTCTCAACATAAAGGATTGAAACATCAAATCTATTTTGGATATTGTCATCCATTTATTACCTCTTTTTGTGTACTAATGAAGTTCAGTTTAAATTTATACAATTTTTGACAAAAGAATATAATATAATAATTTATCACATCAATAAAGAAATATTTTTACACAATTAAATGTTATCCTCCACAAAGGTGTTAAGTGCTGTAATTTATACGGTCAGTGGCACCTTCCTTGTTACTGTTAAAGATATAATATTTGGTTGCCAAAATAAATGTGCATGGGAGGAGGACTCCTTTATAAAAATTTATTGGCACACTTTATGATAAAGGTTTTTTTATGTTTTTGTCTTTATGGACATCCGTTTAAAAAGAAAACATTTAATCGTGGGCTTCTGCCCAGCTTTTTCCTAATCCCAAAGACACGTTAAGGGGTACGGACAACTTGATCACGTTTTCCATCTCTGTTCTTACAATATCTTTGACGGTTTCTGTCTCCTCATCTTTTACCTCTAATACGAGTTCGTCATGGATCTGCATGATGATGTGCGAGCAAAGGCATTTTTCTTTTAGCTTTCTATGAATGCTTACCATTGCCAATTTTATGATATCAGCAGCAGTGCCTTGAATAGGGGTGTTCATTGCTATGCGCTCTCCGACCTGACGTACAGAATTATCATGATTATTTATCTCAGGCACATAACGGATTCTACCGAACATCGTTTTAACAAAACCGTTTGAGCGAGTCTCTTTAAGAATACGTTCGATATAATTTTTTACGCCTTTATAACGTTCAAAATAGGCATCGATATAATTTTGTGCCTCTCTTTGGGAAACGCCGAGTTCTTTGGCGAGTCCATAACCGCTCATACCGTAAATTATCCCGAAGTTTATCACCTTTGCGGTTCTGCGCATGTCTTGTGTGATATCTGCGTACTGTACACCAAAGACCTCTTGAGCTACTTTAGCATGGATATCCTCGTTTTTATTGAAGGAATCAATAAGAAGGGGGTCTTTTGATATGTGTGCGAGGATGCGCAATTCGATTTGCGAATAGTCAGAGGATAGCAAAACAAAACCTTCTCCAGGGACAAACGCCTCCCTGATCTTTTTCCCTTCTTCGCCTCGAATGGGGATATTCTGGAGGTTTGGATCGCTGCTGCTTAATCTGCCTGTTGCAACTACCATCTGGTTGAATGATGCGTGTATTCGTCCTGTACGGGGATTGATAAGATTTGGCAGAACATCAATATAAGTGCTCTTCAGCTTTGAGAGTGTTCTGTACGAAAGGATTTTCTGCGGAAGCGGATGTATTGCGGAGAGTGTTTCAAGTACCTCGGTGTCTGTGGAGAAACCTGTTTTGGTTTTTTTGACTGTGGGTAGTTGTAATTTTTCAAAAAGTATACGTGACAGTTGCTGGGGAGAGTTTATGTTAAATGGTTCATCAGCAAGCGTGTGGATCTCTTTGATAATAGTGTTTAGTCTTTTATCGAAATCCCTTGAAAGACCAATTAATATCTGTCTTTGTACCTTTACACCGGTGTATTCAATGTGTGCAAGTACTTCTATAAGGGGTATCTCAATATTGAAGAATAGATCGGTAAGCCCCATTTCAAATAATTTTCTATACAAAACATCCTTAAGTTCAAAAAGTGAAGACGCACTTTCAATTATTGTGTTTTTATCGTTTGGTATTGTTATCTCTGTTTCGAGAAAATCATCTAAAATTGATCTAATACTGTAATCCTTTTTTAAGGGATTGATAAGGTAGGCAGCGAGCATAGTGTCGAACAAACGCGAAGGATCCGGGGGCTGAAAAACCGAGGGCTCAAGTGAATCACTTGCATCCTGATTTTTTAAAAGCAGAGTTAAAATCGGTTTTAGGTTGTGTGTGATGATCTCGCCGGCATTTGTTATTATGTGGTTGAGGTCATCTTTGCTCTGAGAATAAAAAACATTGTTTCCATCAAAGGCAGAAAAACTTTCCAGTTGCACATCATAGGTATTATTCCCTGTTAGATATGCAAATAACGATATTTTTTCAAGATTTAAACCAGCCAATGTCGTTTCCTGCCAGTTTTTTTTGTCGGTTTTTTTGGTTTTAATTTCCATGTAAAGGGTTGTAAATTCGAGGTCCTTGAAGATATTGCGCAGAGACTCAAAATCGGGTTCCTTGTGCCTGAGTTCATCAATGTTTATCTCTATTGGGACATCAAGTCTGATTGTTGCAAGTTGTTTGCTCATTAGAACGAGTTTTTTACCATCAAGAAGCCTGTTTTTTACTGATGTCTTTTTTATATGATCGATATTATTGTAGATATCGTCGATCGTACCGAAGCTTGATATGAGCTCCCTAGCGGTCTTCTCTCCAATTCCTGGTGCCCCCGGAATATTGTCAGAGGCGTCTCCGCATAAAGCCAGATAGTCAATAATATGCGTAGGTTTTACACCGAACCTTTCGATCACCTCATTCTCCCCGATGAGGAGATTTTTCATTTTATCCAACACCAATACATTTTTAGTAACCAGTTGGGTCATATCCTTATCACCTGTAACTATATAAACAGCGTTGTCTTTGTCTTTCAACCTTTCAACCAGCGTTCCAATGATATCATCTGCTTCGAAACCATCTTTTTCTATGACAGGCAGCCCCATGGCATAAAGTATTGTTTTTACATATGGAATCTGAACGGAGAGGTTGTCGGGCATCGGTTGTCTCTGGGCTTTATACTCTTTACATATCTCTTCCCTGAAAGATGGTGTCTTTGAGTCGAAAACAACGATTAGTCTGTCAGGCGTTTCCTCTTTTAGGAGTTTTTTGATCATGCTGAGGAATGCGTATGTGGCGTTTGTAGGGATTCCCTTTGAATTTGAAAGGTATGGGGTTGCATAAAATGCCCTGTAAAGATAAGAGTGACCATCAACAAGGAAGATTCTCTCTGTAGTTTTCTCTGTGTTTTTAATTTTTAATTTAGAAACGTTTAATTCGTCGTTCATGATATATCACCGTCTAAAAAATGCTATTTTCCCCTTACCCTGCTAAGCCGGAAAAAGGCTCTCGCCTCCTTTATGTATTTTTTCCCTAAAGCTACGAGTGGCATCATAAAGGGAAGTATGTCTTTATCTTAAATACCTTTTTCTCGGGAAATCTGTATATTTTCAACGAATATTTCTTTTCCAGACTTTCAAGATAATCTTCTATTTCATCAACCATTCTTGCGCTTATAGTAAACCATATGTTTAGCTCGCCATCTCTTTCGTAATTGTGTGTAATACCCCTGTGTCGGTTTAGTTCATCGACAAAGGTCGGCAAAATATCTCCATTTACACTGACACCGCAGAGGGTGCTTGCATACTTGAGTTTCTTACGTTCAAGGATAGGGCCTATCCTACGGATGTAACCATCGTTTTTCAGGCGCTTGACCCTTTCGAGCACGTCCTTTTCTGCAATGGCAAGATGCTTGCCTATCTCTTCGAAAGGTCTTTGTGCTATAGGAAATTCTTCCTGGATCGTGTTGAGTATCTTTTTGTCAATATCATCCATATTGGTGGCGATATTATAACAGCGAAATGCAAAATGTGAAAGTTGAAAAATATAAAACATGTGAAACGATAATCGCGTATATTTTTGTTTTGAGATTAGTTTGTTTAAAAGTCTTTTGGATTGACATAATTAAAACAACTTGGTAACATTGCCGTACCATATATAAAAAAGGTTTTAGATCGGCTGACATTTGTCAGGATTTATAAACTATCGACTAATGCGGAGAAAGATATGCCATTTGTAAACATCAAGATTACCAGAGATGGTGTGACGGCAGAAAAAAAGGCGGAGCTAATCAAGGGTGTTACCCAGTTGCTTGTCGATGTGTTGGGCAAGAATCCACAAACAACTGTAGTAATTATAGATGAGGTGGACACAGACAACTGGGGCATAGGCGGAGAAAGTGTTACTGAAAGGCGTAAAAAGGCGTAATGCCTTTAAACGTGGAGATAATCAAAAACCAGTCAGCAAGTTGCTAAGTCGTTCTATAATTGTCTTGAGTCCCCTTTCCCTCTCTTTAAGAGATTCTTTGAACTCTCTTTTTTTAGTCTTGACTATTTCAACCTCTAAATGAGATTGATATCTTTCCATAACATTAAGCAACAACTCAGCTTCTTCTTTATTCATTTCAAGAGTTATCATGGCGTCCTCCTTACATTGACGTTTTTCTTAGTATTTCTATTAGCACAAAATTTGAATATTGCAATAATTGGCTGTAATTATGAATGCTTTGGTTTCTTGAGTTGACAAATCAAATAATGGGAATTATTAGTTAGAAACGATGAAAGCAAAAGAAAGATTGAAGGAATTAAAAAAATCAAGGTTGATAAAGCAGGTTATTTTTGGAACACTTTTTCTTCTTCTGCTTGTTGCGGGCTGGTTTTATTCTTTGATAGGGTATTTTATCCCTCTGTGTATGGTTGCCGGCATAGGTATGGCAAGCATAAAAGGGAGAAAATGGTGTGATTGGTATTGTCCGAGGGGTTCTTTTGCTGATTCGTATATGAAAAAGATAAGCCCAGAGAAAAGAGTACCTGATTGGTTACGTTCACTGCCGGTGCGGATAGGGGTGCTTGTCTTTCTAATAGGGATGCTGACATTTCAGATAATACATCTATGGCCTGACCCTTATGCTATAGGCAGATTTTTTATGATTCTTCTTACCATAACAACGGCAGTTGGAATAATCCTTACGCTTATATTCCAGCAAAGATCATGGTGTTATATTTGCCCAATAGGTTCGATGTCAAACTGGGTGGGAAAAAATAGGAACCAACTCAATATTGACAAGGATGCTTGTGTCTCATGCAAGCTATGCGGAAAGACCTGTCCCATGCAGCTTTCGCCCTATGAAATGAAGGAAGATAAACAGATGCCTTTCAGGGGGGATTGTCTTAAATGCGGTCTCTGTGTTGCAGCATGCCCTAAGGATGCCCTCAGTTTTTCAGGAAAATAAACAATTCATTCATATTCTTTGGGAACGGCACAGATTAATATTAAAGGCCTGTCTGCAGATTTATTCTTGTATTGATGTACTTCATCCGGTAGAACTAGCAAGAAGTCTCCTTTTTTGATGGGGTACTCTGTTTTGTTTTCCATAACTACAGCGCCATCTCCTTCAATAATGTAATTGAGATGCTCGAAGTTATGCTGATGGTATGGTGTATACCCATTTGGTTCTATCGTGAACACCCGTAAGGAATATGCGGGTGTACCGTCGGCTTTTGAAATGGGTATCTGTTTATAAGCGTCTTTTGCCCCTTCCATGCTTACTTTGATCTTTTCTACCTTTCCTAGATCGGTTATTTTCATAAAAACCTCCATGCTGTTTGGTATTAGTATAGAAATGTTTTATCTGTGTCGTGCGACATCCTGCATATTATACTTCCAGTATGCCCTAATATGAAGAAAAAAAAGTTAATTGGTGGCAGAATCTATTGTTATTAACGATCTGAAAATGAACAGCAAATTTCAAAAAATGTCAAATTTCAGACGATAAATGTGTTCAATTTTGTTTGAAATTGAACAAGAGAAATCATAAACTCTACAATGCCTGCTGTACAATTATTGTATATTAAATGTTAGATGGCATTGGCCAATCAGGAATTGGCTATCAAAAAACGACGTTTAAAATAATGTCAAGACAAGATATTTTTTGAATCAAAAGGTACTGATGGTAAAAAACCGAATCGACCTTGTGGGTTTTGCAATAATATTATTACTTACACTCCTGTGGGGTTTTAACTATCCTGCCATAAAGGTTTCAAATGCAGGATTCTCACCGATATTTAACGCCCTTCTCAGGTCGGTCGTTGCCTCTTTTCTTGGAGTAGCATATAGTATAGTTATAAAGCAACCGCTTTTTCACAGAGACATGCGCTTGTTTCATGGTTTTGTGGTAGGGATGCTTTTTGGACTCGAGTTTGTCTGTGTTTATCTTGGATTGCTTTACACTAATGCCTCCCGTGCGGCTATACTTGTGAATTTTTCGCCTTTTGTAGTTGCGATAGGTGCGTTTTTTTTACTCAAGGAAAGGCTTGGTATTGCAAAGATATCCGGTTTGATTCTTGCCTTTATAGGGGCATATCTTGTTTTCGCTGGAAAACCTTCGAGTTGGAATGTATCGATGCTTAAAGGTGATATCCTGGAGGTTGTAGCCGCATTTCTATGGGGTGCAACGACAATATATATAAAAAGATATCTGGCAGAAAAGATGCACCCCATCAATACCTTCCTCTACCAGCTTGTATTTTCAATTCCCATTATATTCATCTGTGCCTTTTTTCTTGAACCCAAGTGGATACTCGAGGTTAATGCCTCTGTCATATATGCCTTTGCGTATTCTTCTGTTATCGTGGCTTTTGCCTCATATCTTGTCTGGTTTATGCTTATTCATATATATCCTGTTTCAGAGCTTGCTGTTTTTACGTTTCTAACACCCGTGTTTGGTGTTGCTTTTGGTGCTATTTTTTTGGGGGAACAGCTTACGAAAGGGCTGATATCCGGTCTGGTCTTTGTCAGTGCTGGTATATATCTGACAAACTACAGAAGGACTAAAACATAAAATTTTAAAGTCAATATAGGATTGCCAATATTTTTTTAATGCGTTATATTTGATTGTAAAAGCGTTTCTGAGGCTTAGAAGGAGGCATTGCAATGAGATTATTAAGATACTTTTCTGTGATACTCTTGGTATTTTGTCTTCTTGTATCATGTGAAACCGTTCCGATTACAGGGAGATCCCAGTTAAGCCTTGTTTCCGATGGACAGATGAATGCAATGAGTCTGGATTACTATAAAGATTTTCTTTCAAAAAATAAACTATCCAAAAATCAGGCGCAAACCCAACAGGTAAAAAATGTTGGGGCAAGGATTGCGAATGCAGTGACAAGATTTCTTACTCAGCACGGGCAGGCTGAACGGGTTGCGGGCTACAAATGGGAATTTAATCTTGTAGAAAGTAATGAAATGAATGCCTGGTGTTTGCCTGGGGGTAAGGTGGTTGTTTATACGGGCATCCTTCCAATAACAAAAGATGAGGCGGGTCTTGCAGTTGTTATGGGACACGAAATCGCCCATGCAGTTGCTGAACACGGAAAAGAGAGGATGAGTCAGGGTCTTCTTACTCAAATGGGCGGAGTTGCCCTTTCGGTTGCGCTGTCGCAGCAGCCTGCTGCTACAAGTGCCCTATTTATGCAGGCTTATGGTATTGGGGCGCAGGTTGGTGTACTCCTCCCTTACAGCAGGTTACATGAATCAGAGGCAGACCGGCTAGGTCTTATATTTATGTCAATGGCAAATTATGACCCAAATGCAGCAGTCTCTTTTTGGCAAAGGATGGCACAGACAAAAAAGGGTTCATCTCCACCAGAGTTTTTGAGTACACATCCTGCTGACCAAACGAGGATTAACAACATAAAGAGTTATATTCCGGAGGCATTGAGCTACCGTAACCGCAGGTAATCAACAGGAATATTGCATAGTGGACGCTGGACGTAGCACATAGGACACCCGAACTAAGAATTTTGAACAGAGCATATTGGGGACATAGTTAGGATGTTGGCGAGAGACAAAAGGCTATGCGAATAGCGAATAAACTTTGTGAGGACAGATGGAAAGACTTAGGACTTTAAGGGGATTCAGGGATATTTTCGGTGAGGAGATTCAGAAGTTCAAGTTTATTGAAGATGTTTCAAGAAAATTTTTTGATATCTTTGGTTACAAAGAAATAGAAATACCCGTGCTTGAAAAGACAGAGCTTTTCGTGAGAAGTATTGGTGATACAACCGATATTGTTGAAAAAGAGATGTTTACATTTATTGATACTGGTGGAGATTCGGTAAGCCTAAGACCAGAGGCTACGGCAGGGATGGTAAGGGCTTATCTTCAAGAAGGGATGTATGCTAAGGAGAGGGTATCAAAAATCTTTACGATTGGTTCCATGTTCAGACATGAAAGACCGCAAAAAGGTAGGTTCAGAGAGTTTCACCAGATCGATGTGGAAGCCTTTGGTGCTGACGATCCTTTGATTGATGCAGAACTCCTCTGGATGATCACGCTTATTCTTGGAGAGATTAAAGTGACAGGATATTCTATCGAAGTCAACAGTGTTGGCTGTAAGGAATGTCGGGAATCATTCAGGAATATTTTGATATCGTATTTTGAAACTAAAAAAGACCTTCTTTGTGAAGATTGCCTGCGCAGATTCGAAAGGAACCCCCTGAGGATATTTGATTGTAAGAACGCACAATGCATTGATGTGACACAAAATTCACCGTTTCTTTATGATTCGCTGTGTGAGGGGTGTGTATCCCATTTTAATATCTTCTTGAAGCATTTAAGTGATTTTAATATTGAAGTCAGCATCAATAAAAGGCTTGTGAGGGGTCTTGATTATTATACTGGAACGGTTTTTGAAGTAACATCCGTCGATCTTGGTGCACAGAAGGCCTTTATTGCAGGCGGACGATACAACGGCCTCGTTGAAGAGATGGGGGGGCCTCCGACCCCTGCCATAGGATTTGCAATAGGCGTTGAAAGGCTTGCACTTATTTCAACAGCAACCATATTCAAACAAGGACCTTCTTATTTCTTCGCGTATGTTGGTGAAAAGGCAAAGAATTATCTTGTGCCGATTCTCAGGTCATTTGTTAGTAAAGGTCTTTCGTTGAAATTCGCCTATGAAGGCAAGTCGTTAAAATCTCAAATGCGCTATGCCGACAGCATGGGTTCGGATTATGTCCTAATTCTTGGTGATGATGAGATTAAAAAAGGGATTATTGTGATGAGGGATATGCGTAGAAAAATGCAATACGAACTTCCTCTTGATCCGGAGGACATGATAAGAGAGTCGCTGAAATTGACAAACAATTTTACCGTGTCATAAAATTGATTTTTGCAAAATTGGTTATATTTGTGCGGTGAAAGATTTAGATAAAATAAAAAAAGAAAATTCAATTACCATGGGTGTTTGAGATGGTAATCTAAGATTTTAATAGCTTGCTTTTGTACATCAGATACGTCAGAATGATGGCGAGGGCGAACCTAAAAGCAATCAGGATAAAACCGTTTGCACCTATCACAACAAAAATGAGGGTGTCTTCAATCATAGCATGACAGACTGAAAGAAAAAGCAGAATGAGAAACGCCTCCTTTTTGTTTATATTAGATGTCCGTATCGAGTGGATGATAATACCGGCACCGTAAGTAAGCCCAATAATAATGCCGGTAATAAGAGGCACAAGTCCGTTATGGGTGATCCCGAATATTGAAAATCGAATCTTTTCAATCTGAGACTGTTTGTGCTTGAGAAATTCATACGAAATTGTCAAAGGCAGTATAATGATAAACAGTTTCAATATAAGACTAAAAGAGTCTTTCAGTGCTGTTATAATAATTTCCATAGTAGATTAAGCAAAACCCCTGAGATTAGACTAAAAACAACCCTTACCAGAAGCATGGCCCAACCGTTCACACCTGTTTTTTGTGTTACCGGTGTTTCGACGGGGAGTGCATGCGAGATACCGAGCATCAATGCCATGATAGTTATATCCTTTGTTGAAAGATTGAGAGGTGTCAGAATTGCGATAGCAGCATAGAGGTTGATTAGATAACCTGCGATAAGCCCAAGTGCAGCTTCCCCTGGCAATCCGAACCAGCCCATAAATGGTCTGAAGAATTTGCTTATTATCTCGATTAAGCCTAAATGTTTTATGAACTCAATTGCAATATAGCAGGGGATGATAACCTTAGCCATGATGAGGATTATGGATAGGCCGTTTATGATACCCTTTTTGATCGAATTATAGATGTAATCTTTCATAAAGAATGAGTGGATAATGGTGGATAATGGATAGTAACACCAGAAGGTCAGAAGGTTTGAGGTTTAGATGGTTAGCCAAAGATCCAATCATACAAACCTCTAACCACCTGTCTTTTGAATGGCAGCGAAGTATGTGCCGAGAATCGTTTTCATTGACTGTATTCAAGCCCAACAAGAAAAAGGTGGGCAAAGTTTGTATATTTTCCGTGTAATCCCTGGATGTATGAATAACGGTCTTCAAAAAATGTTGCCTGATAGCCAAAATTTATTTTAAACGCATCTCTTCTCAATGTGCCCCCTATTGTAAATATATTTCTTGCGCTGTCCGGTAATTCCGGTCCGAGCGTTTTTCCTGGGACAGGGCTTTTGTCATACATGTAGCCACCCCTTATGTCAAGGTATTTGTTTACGTTGAAATTTATACCAAGGGCTATGCTCGGTGTATTGCGCCAATTTTTATACACAAAGGAGTCGGCTGTGCCGTTATTTGATGTTATCCTGTAACTGCTCATAGACGACCATCCGGTATAAAGTATATCGCCCTCAAATATAAATGCACCCAGTTTTTTTGATAACCCAGCAACGGCAATAAATGGCAATGTGAATGTTGTCGATGCGACCGTTCCGCTTGAAGTCAATGGGGGCGGTAAAAAGAAGAATGCTTTGCCGTTAAACTTGATTTCCGTTGGACTTCTATATGTAAACGACAATGTATAGTCTTTCGGAAATCTGATCGTGATACCTGCATTGTAGCCGATGCCATCTCCATCGCCAGTAAGCTTTGATTCTCCATCTGGTAAGCCCGGTGCAACAAATATATTCTGTTTCATCTTCACAGAACTCTTAATATAAGATACGCCAAAACCGAAGGAAAAAATGTCGTTTACTCTGAAGGCAAACACAGGGTTAATATAAGTTGTTTTGAGTTCTGCAAAGGTGCTGTAACGGCTTCCCGCCCAATCCCGCGGCCATTCAGTCGATAGACCAAAAGGGGAATAGACGCCAATCCCGAAAGATATATCGTTATGGGTGTGTTTTGCAAAAAAGGTTGGCAGGTGATGTGTAGACGTTTTTGAATAGTATCTTTTCCCTGTAGTTGTTTCATACCTTGTGCTCGGTGCAATCATTGTGTCGCCTGCCGAGATTGAGAAACCTTGCCGGAAAACGAGCATTGCTGGATTGTAAAAAACTGCTGATGGATTATCTATAGAAGATATTACAGCCATTCCCATACCGTTGGCTTTTGCATCCTGATTATAAATAAGAAAGGCAGCGCCTAATGCGTGTGAAGGTAATACAAATACTAAAAATAAAATGATATTTATTTTTTTCACTTGAACCCCCGCCCAGTAAATTCAAAGCAAAAAATACTAAATCCTTTTAGACAATTTTCATAAAAAATTGCATTGACAAAGTTTAATCATTTGTCTAATTATCATTTAAGCATTAAAAAGACAATAAATAATTTTATATGGTCATTTATTTATTTATTTTATAGAATAATTTAAAACGATAGATGATATCTGTGTTATAAATAAGGATTTGGAGGGCGGCATATTATATCCTGTTTTTTTGAAATTATAATGGCTTTTAATAAGATACCTGTTTTGTGAGTAGAGATATCGTGTGCGATTTGATTGAAATAAATAGTGAAATATAAATAAATCATGTTATATTTTATAAAAAGGAAATCGAAAACGCGACAAGCGTTCTTCGTGAAGGAAGAAAGTTTTGATATTATTAGTAAAAATGTGATTATTAAAATAATTTAATTTACTTATGTGATAGGTTGTAATAGTATTTAATGAACAATGAAAGGAGGTGAAATTTGATGAAAAAGCTCTTGGTGTTATTTATAGCCCTTACATTTTTTGCAAGTTTTTCGTTAGTGGGTTGCGGTCCATCAGCAGAGCCGCCAAAGCCTGCTCCAAAAGAAGAAGCTAAACCGGCAGAACCAGCACCGGCTCCAGAGAAGGCTGCACCGGCTCCAGAGAAGGCTGCACCGGCTCCAGAGAAGGCTGCACCGGCTCCAGAGAAAAAGTAGTTTTTTATTATTGGGGTATGCCTGCATATGTAGGTATGCCCCATACGCATGAAAGGGGTGAAAAATGAAATCTAAATCTTTATTTTTAGTTTTAATGGTCTTTGTTTTAGGCATTACTTTGGGTGGTTGTGGTTGCTTTATGCAGCAAATGAAAGGCGAAACTGCTCCTCCGCCAGCGCCGCAGGCACAGGTGGTAGCACCAGAGGTAAAAAAGGAAATACCTGTTGCCCCAGCACCGGCCCCAGCACCGGCCCCAGCACCAATCGTTGCACTTAAAGATATTAACTTCGATTTTGACAAATACAACATAAGACCTGGTGATGCAGAGATTCTAAAGGCCAACTCGGCTTGGTTTAATGCAAATGCTGGGAAAAAGGTGAGAGTTGAAGGTCATTGTGACGAAAGAGGCACAGTGGAATACAACCTTGCACTTGGTCAGAAGAGAGCTGATGCCGCAAAGGCTTATTTGGTAAATCTTGGGGTTGACGGGAAGTTTATCGAGACGGTAAGCTATGGAAAGGAAAGACCTGTCGATCCAGGACACAATGAGGCAGCTTGGGCAAAGAACAGAAGGGCGCATTTCCTGGCACTTCCGTAATGTGATTGAGGATAAGGAGGGTACGAAAACTACCCTCCCTTTTATTAACAACACAAAACAGCTTGCAAATTATTTAACATTAGACGAACAACTCAAAAATGAGATTGATGCTGCATCTCGTCTTTATCCAATAAAAATATCTGAATATTATTTTAGTATAATGGATAGGGCTGACCCCCTTTGTCCGATTAGAAGGCAATCAATTCCCTCCGGTGAAGAGCTTTTTGAAAGCGGCACCTTAGATCCCCTTAATGAAAAGAGTTATTCCGAAACCCCTGTGTTTATAAAAAAATACCGAGGCAGAGGTGTTTTTTTGGTGAGCGCTGAATGTGCAATGCATTGCAGGTTCTGTAACAGAAGGAGATTTGTTGGAAAAGGGTGGAATCCTCGCAAATACCTGAAAGAAACGTTGAGCCATATCGAAAATAACAACGACATCAAAGAGGTTATACTCTCTGGTGGCGATCCCTTTATGCTGGCTGCCGATGAACTTGAATATTTACTTGGATACTTACGGTCAATAAGAAGAATAACAACCATACGAATAAGCTCGAGGGTACCCGTAGTGTTTCCCAATGGTCTTTGCGCTGAACATTTTAATGTTATCAGAAATAGTAAGCCAATATGGATAATAATACATATCAATCACCCGAGAGAAATCACGCCTGATTTTGCGGAGAATGTTAAGAGATTCAGGGATGCAGGTGGTATTGTTTTAAGCCAAACCGTGCTTTTAAGGGGTGTTAACGATTGTCCTTTCGTAATGATGAATTTATTTGAAAATCTCATTGGGTGTGGCGTTAAACCGTATTATTTGTTCCAGTTTGATGAAGTCAAAGGCGCAATGCATTTTAAGGTAAGTATTAAAAAGGGTGTAGAAATTATGCGATTTTTAAGGAAAAATCTATCTGGCCTTGCACTGCCTTATTATGTATGCGATATACCAGGTGGTCTTGGCAAGGTGCCGATTGATTACCAGTACATGAAAAGAAGAAAAGGCGATGCAGTTTATTTTGAGGGTTTTAGCGGTAAAACCGGGGTTTACATTGATGATGGGAAAAAAGACAATTGCAAAGGGTGTAGATTATGCATGATGACATAGATATCTGATCCCATATCGCTATCTTTGTTTTTCCACATCAACAGACTTGAAAATTGCTGACATGTAATGGATTGCTGAGTATATACTGAAAAAAAGCGCAATATATAGCACTATCAGTCCTGTTTGGTGTATGAGTGTATCAAGTTTTTTTAATGGACTATTGAATAGCATACAAGCGATGCCAATTATTTGCAGAGTTGTTTTGAATTTCCCCGCAAAAGATGGGTATATTGTGATACCTTCCATTGCGTAAAAAGACCGCAGTCCGTTTATTAAAAATTCACGTGCCACGAGCAGTATTGTAACCCACAAAGGTATCATTCTGTAATATGAAAGGGTTATGAGAACCGATGATACGAGCAGCTTATCTGCAATAGGGTCGAGGTATAACCCCAATTTTGTCGTCATACGCATTTTTCTGGCTATGTACCCGTCAAGACCATCAGTGATACCTGCAATGATGAATAAAAGGCATGAAGCAAACAAGAGTTCTTCATATTCAGTTGAGATTAGAATGATAATGATTGGAATAAAAAGTATTCGGATGATGCTTAAGCGATTCGGAAGCGTCCATACAGACGCCTTTTCGTCTTTAACCTTCATTCCGGTATTTCAACTTATTATAAAATTGTTTGACTTTTTTTATAAACGTTCTGGTTTCTTCGATGGGAGGGATGTTCATTTTGTTTTCGATAACCCTTGATGGTCCTGCATTGTAAGCAGCCAGCATAAGTTCGAGATTGCCCTGAAAGGTTTCTTCTAAAAACTTCAGATATTTTGTTCCCCCTCTGATATTGTCATCAGGATCGAAAGGGTCTGTAACCTTCATTAACTTAGCTGTGTCTGGCATCAGTTGCATAAGTCCTTGAGCACCTTTTGGAGACACTGCGTATGGATTGAAGTTTGATTCAGCCATCACAACCGCCTTTACAAGCGACGGATCTACACCGTGAGAACTGGAGTGATATGAAATCAATTTATCATAACTTGTGTTGTCGAGATGGTTGTAAAGTTTAATGCCTTGAGTTTTGTCCGCGACAACAATATGATATTGTTTACCCGCTGGTTTGATATTCGTAAAATGATAGATGCCTCGTTCATCCAGATAACCATAAATACCGCCGTAAGCACATATCGGCATCAGAGACACAATTATAAATAAAATAATTTTAAGCGACATCGTGTTATTCTCTTAAACTTTTTTGTTCTTGTCAAGCATTTTAAGGCATTGAACCGGTTTGGAGGGTAAAAGAGAAGTCTGTTCCTTCACCCTTTTTGCTTTTGACTTCAATGTTACCGCCATGGTCTCTAATAATTTCATACACAATGTATAATCCAAGCCCGATTCCCTTACCAGTTTGTTTTGTTGTGAAAAACGGTTTAAAGATGTCTTTAAAAAGATGTTCATCCATACCGTCACCATTATCAACAATCGAACATATCAATTTGTTGTTTTCGCTATTAAATGTTTTAATAGTTATTGTACCACCTTTTTCGCCTATAGCATCAATTGCATTTTTAATAATATTTATAAAAACCTGACATAACCTTGAAAGGTTTCCCATAATAATGCTGTTTTTAGCGCCATAGTCCTTGTTGATACGGATTTTTTTTGTTTTATATTGGGGATAAAGTATCCTTAATGAGTCTTCTATGGTACTGTGAATGTCGATCGCATCCTTTACTTCATCCTTTTGTCTGGATGAGTCGAGCAGGCTTTTTACGATGTCACGTGCCCTTTTTAATTCTTTAAGGGAAAACTCGAGGTCTTCATATAATTCTCCTTTTTGCTCAATGTGGTCGATGTGAAACTCAATCGTGCTCATGACGCTTGCAATAGGGTTGTTTAGCTCGTGTGCCACCCCTGCGGCAAGTCTGCCTACAGCGGCGAGGCTTTCGCTCTGGATAAGAGCCTTTGTTCTTTCTTCAACTATTTTTTCAAGGGATTCTGAAAAATCACGTATTTTTTTATACGCTTCTGCGTTATCAAAGGCGAGGGCGACATGGTTGGCAAGGATCGATATGATCTCAATTTCTTCGGTAGTGTAAAGGCTCATTTCATCCTTCTCACCCAAAAGCAGATGCGAGGGATGTGACTTTGAGAATATTGGGATAGATAACCTAAACCCGAGTTTCCATAAATGGTCTGATTCCCTTATTAGAAATGAGGTTTCAGAGAAGTCGGACTTGGTTATTGCCTGTATACTACATCTTTCAAGACCAAACATGTTTGTCAGGCTTTTCAAGATTGTTTCTTTTATATACTCAATATCGTGAATAGTGAGTATCTCTAAACTTAAATCTTTTACAGCCTTTCTGTTTTGTATAAATTTTTGTTGCAGAAAGTGAACGAGGATTTCCTGTATTTTGTCTTTGGATATGTAAACCAGGATAAATGTTAAAACCATAGATATGATATCAATTATGCCGATGTTTATAAATTGAAGTATATTTTTAAAAAGCACCTCTATTCCGATAAAAAATCCGATAGAGATTAAAAGTAGTGTCACGAATGTCAGCCCTTTGTTGAGAAAAATCTTCCATTCCATTATATCGTGCTTTGATATTGCATAACCCAAAATACACATCGGTACGAAAACAAAATTACCCATGGGATATATTTCGTGACCACTCATGATAATGACATCGAAATGGTTTACAAATGCGGCCAAGCCAAAACTTAACAATATGTACTTTATGCGTGTTCTGTGAACAGATATCTTTGATTCCTTGAGTTTTTTAAAAAGAAGATACAACGACATAAAAAGACTTGTTGTACTGAAAACACCAAATATATAAAAAAGAGGCCCAGATATTGCAAAACAACCAAAATAATAATTTCTAATCTGTTTCAGATATAAAGGGTGTTGAGCTAAAGGCACAAGAAGAAACGAAACTACATAAAATATTTTTACAATGGACATCCATTTTTTGTATCCGGTTACGAGGACTGTAAAATGCAAATATAGTGGTATTATAAAGACAAGAAACATGTGGTCTATTCTGCTTATTTTTAAGGCAGTTGATTGATTCTGAACAATGGTAAGGATAGTTTTGTCGGTATTGAGAAAACAACCTATAAGACAGATAAGAGAAAAAAGTAGATTAACAGATGACCTTTTAGCCTTTAAAATGCCCATCAGGGAGAGTATGAACAGGATGATTGCGCTCAAAAGCGGTGGTATGCTGTAGATGTTCATATTGGGTTGTTTCGACACTACAATATGTTACAAACTTGTGCAAGAAAAATTTTCATTTCTATTGTTATTATTGGTTATAATGTGTATCTTAAATATATGAAACAGAGAGTCATCCAAAACGCCGTGGCATTTGTATTAGCCGGAGGTGTGGGGGCACGCCTTCACCCTATGACAAAAGACAGGGCAAAACCTGCAGTTCCTTTTGGAGGAAAATACAGGATCATTGACTTTACATTAAGCAATTGCATAAATTCAGGTCTCAGAAAGATTTTTGTGCTTCCTCAATATAAATCTTATTCACTAATACTCCATACAAGAGATGCATGGAGTATATTAAATCCCGAGCTCGGTGAATTCATAACCCATCTTTCCCCCCAAATGCGTGTCGGAGAGGACTGGTATAAAGGTACAGCAGATGCAGTTTACCAGAATTTATACCACCTCGAACAATTCGAAGGTGAACATATAATTATCCTTTCTGGTGATCATATCTATAAGATGGACTATGGGCAGTTTATCAGATATCATCAGCAAAAAAGGGCTGACCTTACAATATCCGCTATTGAAGTGGACATAAGCGAGGCACCCAGGTTTGGTGTTATTCAGGTTAATGAGACAGGGAGGGTGTGTGGTTTTGAAGAAAAGCCACAAACACCAAAGTCTATCCCGGGTAAACCGAACAAGGCCTTTGTTTCGATGGGGGTTTATATCTTTAAAAGAGATGTGCTTGTTAACATCCTTAATGAGGATGCAAAACTGGAAACATCCCATGATTTTGGGAAGGACATAATGCCGTATATGTATCCTAATCACAGGGTCTTTGTTTACAGGTTTGGCGTCGGAGCTAACAAGGATGCCAATTACTGGAGGGATATCGGCACCATCGATGCCTATTGGCAGGCAAATATGGATTTAGCCTCTGTAAGTCCGATTTTTAATCTTTATGATAAAAAGTGGCCAATCAGGACATACGAAGGTCAATACCCCCCTGCAAAAACAGTTTTTGCTGACGAGGATAAGGGTAGGGCAGGCAAAGCTCTTGATTCGATAATTTGCAGCGGTGTTATTATAAGTGGTGGAAGGATTGAAAGGTCGATACTATCCCCAGGGGTCAGGGTTAACAGCTATGCGGAGGTGACAGAATCCATTCTATTCCATGATGTTACGATTGGGATGCGGGCAAAGGTAAAAAAAGCGATAATCGACAAAGGTGTCAGGGTGCCAGATGGTATGAAGATCGGCTATGACCTCGAAAAGGACAGCAAGCGTTTTTATATATCTGAGGATGGCGTTGTAGTGATACCTAAAGGTGAAATACTCTGATTGTTATTGGGTAGGCGATAACTATCTTGCCTTATTCTCCATGCTATTTTTATGTATTGATATTAGCAATTCGCATTTCAATTAGAAGCGCAAAATGGATATTTTTATATAAACCCATTATGGGGTGGGTGAAGGGTTTCGAACCCTCAGCCCCCAGGTCCACAGCCTGATGCTCTAACCCTTGAGCTACACCCACCGTGCACCCGTTATTTATCATACGAAACGTTAAAAGTCAATAAAAGCCACACTTTACTGTTTTTAATGAGAAACTTCACGATAATTATGATAAACTCTTAATCCGTGAAAACAAACGATGGATTTAAAGATCTTGTTATTAAGGGATTATTTTTAATATTTGCTATGTTTTTTGCAATATTTTATCCTGATATCCTTATCGCTATATTTACCTATAAAATCGTTTTTTTTAGGATATATCATGTGTTGTGGCTACTGACCATACTCATTTTGATCAAGAGACTTATACCCCGATTCAACAAAAGGATCAACCTTGGAAAGATATACGGAAAATATTATGTATCCGCTGGAGAAGACAATCCAAAAAAACAAAAGAGGCTGAAGGATTATATTAGAAAAATGAATTTTGGTGCAATGAGAACTGCTGTGTATTGGATTGCACTTGTCTTGATGATGGGTTTTTGGCATCTGGTTGGATTGCTAAATACCATGTGGTTGTGCGTTATTGTTGTATTTTTCATTTTTATGGATCAGTTTTGTACTACGGTATGGTGTCCCTTCAAGGCCATTATTCAGAACAAATGTTGTAATACTTGTAGAATAAACAACTGGGGATATCTTATGGCCTTTTCGCCTCTAATTTATGCCCCTTCATTCTGGGCATATTCTATTATCGGCATGTCTATAGTCACCGTTATTCAATGGGAATATCTTATCTACAAACATCCCGAAAGATTTTATGAATTATACAACGCAAGCCTGATGTGCAAGAACTGTGTAAAAAAATGCAAAAAGATGGGTTGAACTACTCAATGTGTATCATTTACATGACCTTGCAGGATTTTTTCCAGCCGTTCCCCAACCGTTTCAAGCGCATATTTTCTTGCGATATCATAACCTCTTTTTATAAGTTGGTCACGTAAAGCCTTGTTTTTAGATATTGCAATAACTCCTTCCGCAATTTCTTCCGGCTTATGTACGTCAACAAAATATGCATAATCATGGGTTTCATCGAATGCAAGAAAAGGCGAAACCCTTGTAAGTATGACCGGAGTTCCAGTACTCATGGCCTCGACAGGAGGTAAGCCAAATCCTTCGATCTCTGTCGATGCGGCTATAAGTATATGGCTTTCCCTGTATAGGTTTGCCATTTCCTGCTCTGATATCCTTACTAAAAATCTGTCAACTATTCCGACATTTCTTTCGATCTCAGGTATATCGGCTGGTGAAACCCTTGTTAAGAATACATTTTCGCCTCGTTTTTTTAAAATCTCTACAGCCTTCCATATGTCCGGTATGGCCTTGTATTCTAAAGTCGCATTCCCCACAGAAACAATTTTTAATACATCGGAATAATCAAGACCCTTTTCTTTTGGATGAAAAATGGCCAGATTGATGCCGTTTGGAAGTAAATAACATTTCGTACCATATCTGTTAAAAACGGCCTGGACGAGATGAGGTGATATGGCCATTTTTATCGATGGAATCTTGTAAAGTGCATCAAACCTTTTTAGCTTTCTCTTCCATCCCAACATCTTTTTGAGATATTTTATTTTTGTGCCAATACCTTTTTTACGGAATTTATCGGGTATTACCTTACCGTTGATTCTCTCAAGCACATAATCTGGTTCAAAACCCTGCATAAAATGAAAGAGGGGGATTCTTCTTTTTTGGGCAATTTTCCAGAAGACCTCAACATCTTTCGGTGTTGTAACAACTATGGCATCGGCCTGCGGTATGTATGTATCATCAAAAGAGGGGATAATCTCAGGTGTTACATTAAAGCCCCATTCCTCATCTATATATCTTGCAACAAGATGAACCTCATGACCGCGTTTTCTCAACAATTCAACATGTTGAAAAAACACCTTTACCCCGCCTGTCATGCCTACGTGGCGAATGGCGTAAACTATTCTCATCCACTATACCTCGTTATGTTTGTATGTAGTAAGTGCTAAACAAAAGGCAGTAAGTGCTAAGCGACTACCGCATGCTTTTGGTTTTACACAAGGATCGACGATAGAATATCCGCTATTCTCTCTGCTGCCTTTCCATCTCCGTAAGGGTTTGCCTTTTTGGACATACCTTCATAGATGTCTTTATTATCGAGTAACTCAAATACATTTTCTACAATAGAATCCTTGACTGTGCCAACAAGCCTGACAACCCCAGCTTCTACGCCTTCAGGCCTCTCTGTGGTATTTCTCATAACCAGCACAGGTTTTCCGAGCGATGGGGCCTCCTCCTGGATGCCACCGGAGTCTGTCAGAATAAGATATGATCTATTCATAAGAGAAACAAAAGGTTCATAATCGATAGGTTCAATCAACACTACATTGGCAATGTTTTTAAGTATTTTATTTACGGGTTGTCGTACATTTGGGTTCAAATGAACAGGGTACACAATTATTATATCACTTCTTTTTTGTGCAATCTCCCTTAGTGCTTGACAGATGTTTTCGAACCCTTCGCCAAAACTCTCTCTTCGGTGGCCGGTAACGAGGATTAACTTTGAACTTTGAACTTTGAACTTTGAAATTATATTATTCGGTTTATCTGCCTTCTGCCTTTTAACGATTTCCTGCAGTGCATCTATCACCGTGTTTCCCGTTACCCAAATCCTCTCTTTTGGAATATGCTCTTTCATAAGGTTGGTTTTGCTCCACTCCGTTGGGGCAAAATGATAGTCAGCTATAGCACTCAAAAGATGTCTGTTCATATCCTCAGGAAACGGGTTGTACTTGTTATATGTTCTGAGCCCGGCTTCCACATGTGCAACAGGAATCTTTAAATAAAATGCCCCAAGACCAGCTATAAATGCTGTGGTTGTATCGCCTTGCACCATCACTAAATCTGGGTTTGCCTCTTCAAGAACAGATTTGAGACCAACTAAAACTTTTGTAGTAATATCAAATAGGTTTTGATTGTTTTTCATGATGTCAAGGTCATAATCTGGTTTAATGTTAAAGATAGAGAGCACCTGGTCGAGCATCTCTCTGTGCTGTGCAGTCACACAAATGATTGCTTTAAAATCTTTTTCCCTTTCTTTTAATTTATTAATAACAGGTGCCAATTTGATTGCCTCAGGGCGTGTGCCAAAGACAATGAGTATCTTTTTCATATTATGTCCCGCTTATTTTTATCCCTTCAACGAACAGGGAAGGTGAACCACAGATCCCATAAAATCGAACATCATTGCCAACCTCTTTCACGTTGTTAAATAATTCAAACACATTACCAGAAAATATCACACCATTAAAAGGATATCTTTCACCGTTTTTACAAAGATACCCTGTTGCGCCAAGAGAAAAGTCCCCTGTTATAGGGTTTGCGGTATGTGTACCCATCAATTCTTCTATAATAACCCCGTTTGTTATAAACTTTCCTATGTCTCTTTGCCCTTTTTCTATAATCAAGCATCTTGGTGAACATTTCGGTGGTTCCTTTATCCCATGTCTTACGCTGTTTCCTGTGGATGACAAACCAAACTTCCGTCCGTAATAGTTGTCATGGAGAAAAGATAAAAAATGGCCTTCCTTTACAACCAACCTTTCTCCAGAAGGTGTGCCTTCTCCATCGAAAGGAAAACCATCCAAACCTTTTAATCCAGAATCCATTATATTTAGCGTATCGGAAAAACATTTCTTATCCTCTTTTCCTTTTAGATTCGTTTTGTCTTTATAAAGATTTTCTCCCAAAAAAGAGTGGGATAATATCTCAAGCATATCGCTTGATGCCTGTGATGAGAGTATTCCCTCATAAATGCCGGTATCAATCTGCCTGTTTGAAAGAAAAGAGATTGCCTTTTGGGCTATGTTGCGACCAAAGCCTTTCGCATCTATTCCGTTTAATCTATAACTCCATAACCAGTCATACCATGAAACTTCGTTGTCCTCTTTTGCAATCGCCATGGCAGAGATTGTAAAGATCGTTTTTTTTGATTCGGCTAAAAGACCGCTTGAGTTTATTATTGTTGCATGTATTTCGTTTTGTTGGAGTTCGCAGTTTCTTGTGACAATGATCCTTTTGTCGTAATCAAGTATAGTCTTTTCCATTTGCATGAGCAGTTCAATCTTGTATTGATCATTTATTTCAAGGCTTTTGCTGTCGTAAATGCTAATCTCAGGATAAGCCAAACATTTTTCAGGAAAAACCGCATCAACGTCCTTTTCCATAAAAGGCAGAAGGGTTGCGCTTCTTGTGAGTAAGGCATCAACAGCCTTATCTTCATTTTCGTACGTATATGTGAAAACGAGCCTACTATTTTTAATCGCCCTTAAAGCGATACCTTCTTCATGTTTTATCTCAAATCCAAATAACTCTTTATCCTTGCATGCGAATGTTTTTGTCTTTTCGTTCAATAAAAACAGTTCCCAGTTGTCAAATGCACTGTCAATCCTTTCGACCATTCTTTTGTAATCCATTATTTGACCTCTTTTCTTAACAAAAGGCTATAACCCCTGGTTTGTATCTATACTCAACAAAATGACGATAGCTCGATTATAAACACTGAACATCCCGGATTAAACGTCTATTTTCATAGCCATTGCGATCTCATCGCACTCGGGAAATTTGGGGCATTTTATACAGTCTGACCATATCTTCTGTGGAAGCTCTCTTTTGTCAACCACACTGAAACCGCATTTTTTAAAGAATCCTTCTTGATATGTAAGCAGAAACACCATTTTCATCTGGAATGCCTTTGCCTCATCGATGCATGCGTTCACTATTTTTCTTCCAATTCCTGTTTTCCTTGATGATTCGACAACACACAATGAGCGTATCTCAGCAAGGTCCTCCCAGCAAATATGAAGTGCACCGGTGCCAACAATCATGCCATTCTCAACATAAACAAAATAATCTCTCATATTGTCGTACAGTTCGCCTAATGACCTCGGCAACATCTCGCCTTTTGATGCAGCCGCATTTATTATACTGTGTATTCTCTTTATGTCCTTAATATTTGTTTTTCTCAACATTGCACAACATTTCCTCTGCCTTTTTGATTGTTAAATCCGTTATAATAATACCACCCATCATCCTTGCTAACTCAGCGATTCTTTCATCCTTTTGGAGTTTCTTGATAGCTGTTTTTGTTACATTATTCGCCTGCTGCTTTTCTACAAGATAGTGGTGGTCTCCATACACTGCAATTTGTGGTAGGTGAGTGATACAAATCACCTGGTGGGTTTTGGCAAGCCCTTTTAATCTTTTGCCAACGAGGTCCGCCACCCTACCCCCTATGCCAGCGTCAATCTCATCAAATATAAGGGTTTTATGCTTTTCTCCGCCTATAGCCTTTTTAATGGCAAGCATGATTCTCGACAACTCTCCTCCGGAAGCAATCTTTCTCAGCGGCTTCAGTTGCTCACCAGGGTTGGTGCTTATTAGAAACTCAATGTCATCCCTGCCTTCTTCATCTATTGCGCCTTTATCATTAACAAAAACCGTAAACTTTATGCCTTCCATCGAGAGGTAACCCAATTCATTTTTGATAGATTTTTCGACTATCAATGCGCCTTCTCTTCTTGCTTCCGAAAGCCCTTGGGCAAGTTTTTCTGTTTCAGATTTCAGTATCACCTTTTTATGTTCAAGTCCCGATATATCCTCTGATAGCGATTTCAGATATGATAGTCTTTTTATGGCACCATCCTTGTAAGATTGAATATCTTCGAATGTTTTTCCATATTTATCTTTTAGAGTATATATCCTCGACAATCTTTCTTCAAGCATCAGCATTTCATCGGAATCGTCTGACAGCGTTTTTTCTATTTTGTTTACATCTGAAACAATGTCCTCCACATCGAAAGATACTGATTCAATCCTTTTTTGCAATACTGCAATTGCGTCAATGTGAACCAATGATTTTAGCTGTGACAGACATGTTTTGAAGATTGTATGCACGGAAATATCACTTTCGTAAAGACCTTCCGAAACCCCTTGGAGACAGATTTTAATCTTCTCTGCATCTTTAAGGATTTTGAGCCGCTCCCTTATTAACTCCTCCTCCCCTTGCCTTATGTTTTCCCTTTCTATCTCTTCAATTTGAAATTCGAGCAAGGCGCTTTCCTTTTCCCTTCCTACTATCTCCTTTTTCTTTTTCTCGAGTTCTGTGTTCACCTCTTTTAATTCCTTTACCTTCATTGCAAGGATAGCCCTTTCACCACTTAGAGAAAGAAGGTTGTCAATGACGCGTATATAACTTCCCTTGTCAAGAAGGTCTTGAAATTCATTTTGTCCGTAAATGTTTATAAGGTCTTCTCCCAGTGCTTCTATCCTGTTAAGGGTGACAGGTTCATCATTCAAAAAACCCCTTGACCTTCCGGAGGCATTTATGACCCTTTTTAAGATGAGTTCTTCGCTCCCGTTTAAAAAGTGACCTATCACCTCCGCTTGCCTTGCATTGGTTCTGATTGTTTCTGAGGACACCTTTGCGCTCATCAATGTAGACAAGGCATTTATGATAATAGATTTGCCTGCACCTGTTTCGCCTGTAATGACGTTAAAACCGTTTTCGAATTCAACCTTCAACTCGTCGATAATGGCAAAATCCTTCACCTTTAGAAAGGTGAGCATTGCTATCTTTCCCCCCATTTCAATTTCGTTCTCAATATTTCGAAATACCCTTTTGAAGAAGATTTTATAAGATTTACAACGTGTGATGACTGTTTTACAACAATTTCATCACCATATTCGAGAGGAAATCCTATTTGACCATCAAGGGTAAGCACAACGCGTTCATCCTTCGATAAAAGTATTGCCCTTATCGTAGAGTTTTCCGGAAGAATGATGGGTCTGTTTGTTAGTGTGTGTGGACAAATAGGAGTAACTATGAGGTTTTTGAGAGATGGGTATAATATTGGCCCTCCAGCCGATAACGAATAACCCGTGGAACCTGTTGGTGTTGACAGTATAAGGCCATCGCCCCTGTATGTAGCAAGATAGTCATCGTTAACATATGTTTCTATGTCGAAAATTCTTGCAAGGGCATCTTTGGTTATGACCGCATCATTCAGGATGCTGAATTCAAAGACCTTTTCTCCTTCACGATTTACGCTGACATCTATCATAATCCTTTTTGAGATGTCGAATCTATCGTTTAGTGTTTCATTTATTAAAGCTGGTACTTCTTCAACAGAAATCTCTGTAAGAAAGCCGAGGCTGCCGAGATTCACCCCAAGTATCGGTACGTTGTTTTCTCGTCCATGTCTTGCAACGCTCAACAGGGTACCGTCTCCCCCTAGTACTATTATGAAGTTTGCGTTTTTTCCGATATGTTCAATTTCTATTTGCTTTTCGTACCTGATGGAACGGGCAGACTCTTCATCGAGATAGATATCGTTGTTCTTTCCGAATTCATCGATAATTTTTCTTGCAAGCCTTATTGCATCGTCCTTTTTCTTCTTGCATACGATGTGGATTTTTTTCATTTAATTATCCTTTATATTCCGTTATGCGTGTTGTGCGATGTGTTAAACAAAATTCTAACTTCAAGGTAAACACAAATATAACATAAATAGAAATATTATAAAGATTTAGATGAACTATTTTTTTAGTTTTCAATGGCTTAGCCTTGAAAGTTGGAAATATCATTCTCACAGATATTTCTCTTTCAAGTGGTTGGAGAGGTCGGTGAGCAATCCGAATGATTTTTCAACCGTTGTTGTTTTGTCGGGGTTAAGAAGGTTGCATGTGGCCGGAGCAAGCATACTGTTTTCAACAATTAAGTCCAAATCAAGGCCTCTTTTTTCGAGTATTTTCCAGATTGCCTCGAGTCTTTTCGTAATGGTTGTAACATTCTCATTATAAAATTCTTCGAAATAAGTGGGTACAATTCCCCAGCTTATAATGTTACCTTTTTCTAAAAAATCTTTAACGTTTGGATATGTTGCAAATATGTCTCCGTGTGCATAAGCGTTTATTGAAAGTATCTCAATGTTCAGCGACAGCAGAAAATCCCAATCAGGCCGCCCACACAGATGTAAACATCTAGGGCCTTCGATGCCGTCAAAGAAATCTGTCAATTCTTTTTTTGCTTTAATGCTATCATATCCACACATGGCATTAAAGATATACTCTAAACCGGGGTCATCTAGCCAGACAAATGCCCTCACGTTTTTTTCTTTCAGTTCCCTAAACTGCGAATTTGCCTTTTTCTGTATGAATGAGAACATTAGGGAACGAATTTCGTCATTATAAACTATAGGCTTATCATTCTCGTCAACAATTTTTAATGTGAGGCTGATCGGACTTATTATTTGTCCTCTGATTGCTGCAAAGTGGGAGATTTCTTTTGACAGAAATATTTTGTATACCGACGAATATCTCTCAGACAGCCTGAAAAAACTTGGATTATCTTCGTTTTCAAGATAATTGGGGATATCGTCCATAAATTTGTTTGTATCAATATAAATCCTCGTGTTTTTTTCATCGACTATTACCCCCGGAAAATTCTCCATTGCCTGAACATACATATCTTCATAAAATGAAAGTCGTGGCAATTGTGGCCAAAAGGGAATATCCAAAGTAAAGGCAAGGTTTAGAGCATCGTCAATATTCTCGTGGGGCATAATACCCATGGCCGTAGTACACAGATCTGCCTTGAAATTTAAATGTTTATTCATACAAAATCTTTAACAGGAATACGTGCGGTTGTCAATTTCTAAAAACAATCGTTTGTTTGCACACAACACTATATTTTAATTGACAATAGTATTTTTTTAATTATAGAAAATAATCGATCTAGCAGATGTCTTCAATCTTTGAGGGGAAGGGGGCACAACATGAATTCAATCTTTGTATTGGTTTTAGGTTTTATTGTGGCTTTTGTCGGCTATCGTTTTTATGCTAAACACATAGATTCAAAGGTGTTAAAAGCAGATTCCAAAAGGATGACCCCTGCCAAGATGTATATGGATGGGGTTGAATTTATGCCGACGAGCAAAAACATTCTTTTTGGTTATCAATTCAAGTCAATTGCAGGTGCTGCCCCGATAATAGGACCGATCATTGCAATACAGTGGGGATGGCTCCCTGCACTGTTATGGATACTTGGAGGCTCTTTATTTATCGGATGGGTTCAGGATTACTCAAGCGCAATGATCGCTATGCGCAACGATGGTGCTTCCTTTGGCGGGCTAAGCCACAGATTAATATCGCCGAGAGCGAGAGTCATACTACTTTCGTTTATTTATTTTTACCTGCTTCTTATCGCAGGGGCATTTGGCAATGTTGTTGTGAGTACTGCCATAACATTGAAGGCTGCACCGATGGCATGGCTTTTTCTAACGTTAGGCGGTATTCTTGCCGGTCATATGATTTACAGATGGAAAAAGGATATAGTTCTTACGACCGCAATCACTGTTATTATTGCTCTGGTAGGCATATGGCTGGGAACCGTTGCCCCTTCTGATAAAATTCTTGGTACAGACCTTTCCAACAGCAGGGTTTTGTGGACTATTGCAGCGTTTGTATTTTGTTATTTCGCTGCGGTTTTACCAATATGGCGTTTTGCACTTCCTATAAATTATGTTGCCTCTTATATCGTTTTTCTCGGTCTATTTTTTGGAATTATCGGTGTATTTATATTGCATCCCAATTTTACTTTACCGGCCTATACAAATTTTTCAATAAAGATTGGGCCTATCTGGCCAATTATGTTTGTCACTATTGCCTGCGGGGCTATTTCTGGTTGGCACAGCATAGTATCGAGTTCTGGAACGGCAAGACAGCTTGAAAACGAGTTGGATGCCCGTCCTGTTGGAGCAGGTGTTATGTTTGTTGAGATGATGCTTGCCGTTTTTGCATTAATTATTGCGGGCACAATCTATGCTTCGCCTGCTGAATATGGGGTGGCTATCGTAAAAGGTCCTGGCGGTATTTTTGCGGGAGGAGTTTCGAAATTCCTCGGTGCGCTAGGGCTTCCTGCCAATCTGGGTCGTTCTTATGGTAGTGTCATGATGGTAGTGCTTGCGGTTACGATTATGCAACTTGTCATAAGATTCATGAGGGTTGCCACATCAGAACTCTTAAGTGACGTAAGCCCGATTTTCAGAAATGCACATGTGGGAACATTTATTGCCAGCATACTCGGTATATTACTTGTTCTCACAGGCTGGTGGCAATATCTATGGGTGCTTTTTGGAGGTGCGAACCAGTTGATGGCTTCCCTTGCCCTAATGCTTATGACTGCTTGGCTTATGTCCGAAGGTAAACCTGTCGCATGGGTATTCTGGCCAATGATATTTATGTTTATAACCACTATAGCAGCACTTTTATTTACATCTTACAATCTGCTTCAGAAGGTTCTCTCGGGTGCAGTGAAGGGACAAGACCTTATAGGTAATACCCTGATGGGGCTTGTTGGGCTTTTTCTTGTTGCTGCTGCATTTGTATTGGGATGGGAAGGAATTAAGGCGTTCAACCGTTATAGGACAATAAAAAACCAGGCGTCGGTAGCTGCAAAAGCATAAAAATGATGTGGAACGATGTATACTAACCATAAACTGAAATAATACGCTAAAGGAGTTAAATTTATGGGAGATGGAGAAAAGAAGAAAGGTGGTTTTTTTCATGCAGTTAAAGAATTTGTGTATGGAGTTGCTGCCCATGATTCAGCACGATTTGCATTAAAATCAAGGGCAAATATGGAGCATCTTTTTATCCTCATTACTATGGGCGACATGCTGGGTGTTCCAATACTGCCGCCTTACTATTCTTTGAGGTTGCTGCCTTATGTTGTTCCCCAGATTTCAACATGGAAAAGGAGAATGCTGAGGGAAAAAGACTTAACAGATGCACTTGCATAGAAATAAAGGGTTCGAGATTCTATGGTTCGAAGGTTAGAGCAGTTTTGCTCGACCCAACGACCACTGAACGCTTGTTGCCCGAATCTAAATGAAAGGGGTGGTTCTTATTTCACTTAAAAAAATTTTTGAACAGTATCCAGACAGACGTTACATCATGTTTGGTGGCAAAGGAGGTTTGGGAAAGACGACCTTTTCTGCTGCAACAGCCTTTTATCTTGCCAAGAATGGTAAACGGGTTCTTGTCTTTTCCGTCGACCCGCAGGCATCTTTAAGCGATATATTCAAAAGGGATATATTCGGCAAGGGACCAACGGAGATCATGCCTAACCTATATGCCCAGGAGATAGATGCAGACCGTCGGATCAGAGAATACCAGCAGGAGATAAGACAAAAGATACTCGATATGTATGGAATGGATTCAATACCCGAGGAGATCGAAAGTTATATCCAGGCTGCAGCCGCCGAACCAGCCATGGAAGAAAGCGCGATTTTTGATGAAGTAGTTGATATTGTTGTTAAGGGCGGATACGACTATTATATTTATGACCTTGTGCCTCTGGGACATGCACTTTATTACCTGAGTATGGCATCTGTTTATGACGAATGGATCGACAAAATAACAAACTTACGTCAACAGATGAGGGAATATGACCAAGTTGCTGCTGTCATGCGAAGAGATAAAGAACTTGATGAAGACGCCATACTAAATGAACTCCTCTATATTAAGGAGAGGATAAATAAATCTTCCAGCATTTTGACCGACAAGACGAAGACCGCATTTTTCTTTGTAATTACTGCTGAACAGATGATAATTACCGATACGTTGAAGGCCGCAGAGTTATTTGCAAAATTTGAAGTACCTTTAAGCGGTTATGTGGTAAACAGGGTTTTGTCCGATACATTGAAGCAACAGGACATTCCGGAATATCTCAAGAACCGTCTTGTCATGCAAGAAAAATATTTGAAGGTTATTGATGAGACCTTCAAGGATCAGATACTTGCCTATGTTCCCGAGATGGATAGGGATGTAACAGGGCTTGAGATGATCGAAAAACTGGCAAACAGAATGTTTGGAGACATGTAAATATAACCGTGAGCTAAGGAGTCCCTGATGGATCAGATTACTGTAAGCATGACTAAATATATGGAAGACCACCCTAACCTTAAATATATTTTTTTCGGAGGAAAAGGAGGGGTGGGGAAGACCGTACTTGCAGGAACGGCTGCTTTATGGTCTGCGAAACAGGGGAAAAAGACGCTGCTTGCCTCAACAAATCCTGTCCATAGCCTCTCGAACCTTTACGGGCAGGATGTGTTCGGTAAGGCAGTGACGGTGTGTGATGAATCTCTATGCTATGCCTTTGAGATAGATACAAAGGATACTATAGACCGTTCAAAACAGGAGATACGTGAAAAGATCAACTGGTTTCTTAAGTTTGCAGACCTATCAACCAAGGCAGATGATTTCATCGAATCTGCCACCATGAATCCAGCCTTTGAGGAATCAGCTATGTTCGAAAACATGACGGACATTATGTTCAAGGATGAATACGACTTCTACGTTTTCGATACAGCCCCAACCGCAAATGCACGACGCCTTCTCGGTATGTCCAAGGTGTATTCGCTGTGGGTAGAAAAGATGCTCAAAAGCAGAGAAGAGGCAAAATCTTTAAAGGAGCTTCTTTCCTTTTCAAAGAAAAATGAAGAAGATCCGTTGTTGACATATCTGCTTGGATTTAAGGATAGGATGGCAAAGGCGCAGAGTCTTCTTACAGACGATAGACTGACCGCCTTTTTCTTTGCAACGCTTCCCGAAAGCCTTCCTATTGCGGTTATAACGAGATTTATAAACTGGTTTTATGAATTTGGTATCCCAGTAGGCGGTGTGATAGTCAACGGGATTATTCAGAAAGAACAGGTCGGTGAAAATGCGGCGGAATTTGTTCGCCATCGGGTGGCGATGCAGGAAGACCATATGAAGGAAATATGGGATATATTCGGTGATAAGGTAAGGGCGACGATTCCTTTGTTTGAAACAGAGATAAAAGGTGCAGAGATGCTGAAGCGTATGCTCAAATACCTTTTTGTCTAATATCAGGTCCTGTTTAACCTGTAAAATGAAGATACAAAACTGTTTGCAGGGTGCTTTAATACTGTATCTGGGTCTTCAATCTGAATAATTTTACCATTTTCCATTACAGCTACCCTGTGAGAGAGTCTCAGCACGTCTCCATAATCATGTGTAGCAAAGACCACAGTCAGTCCTGATTTTGGCAAAACCCTCTCAAGGTCACTGTAAAGAATGTCTTTTGCGAGGGGGTCTAAAGAAGCAAAGGGTTCATCGAGGAAAAGTATCTCTGGCTTCAATGCAAGTGCCCTGGCAAGACTGGTTTTTCTTGCCTCACCACTTGAGAGTGTCCAGGCTGAACGACCTTTAAGATGGCTTATGCCAAAGCGTTCAAGATTTTCCATGACAATTGCGTTTATATCTGAGTGCTCTATGCCGTGGAATTTGAGACCAGATGCCACATTATTATAGACTGTTGTGTCGAACAGTAAAGGTTCTTGGAATACCATCGTAACCTTTCTTCTGTATTCCATGAGGCTGCATTCTGAACCTATTGTCCTGTCCTTGAAAAGGATTTCACCTTCTTTTGGTTTTTTCATTAAACAGCACAACATTTTGAGCAATGTTGTTTTACCAGCACCATTATGGCCGATGACGGATAAAAATTCACCTGCCTGTATACGTATTTCGGGAACATCAAGAATAACGGTGTTGCCTATTTGTATTTTGAGATTTCTGCCCTCAAGAATGGACGTAAAATTGTTCAAACTATTCTTTTCATCTCCTTCTTATGTGATTTGCTGAGTGCTTCTTTTCTCAGCTTGGCCTTTTCCGCTGTTGCACAAATGTAAGTATTAGATTGACAAGAAAAGCCATCACAAGAAGGATAATGCTTAAAGCGATGGCAATGTCGAAATTCCCCTTGCTCGTTTCCATGACGGTAGCAGTGGTTAAGACACGGGTATATCCCTTAATATTCCCGCCGACCATAATTGATGCGCCAACCTCTGAAATTACACCTCCAAACCCTGCCATAACGGCGGCTAGCAGAGGGAGCTTTGCCTCTTTGATCAATGTCCAGACCATTTGCAAACGAGTTGCACCCAGTGCGATAATCTGAAGCCTCAGTTTTCCCGGAAGCTGTTGCACCGAAGCGAGCGTGATACCCATTACTATAGGTGTTGCAATGATGGCCTGTGCTATGATCATCGCAGAAGGGGTATAGAGAATTTCAAGAAAGCCAAAGGGACCATTTCTCCATAAAAAAATTGTAACAAAAAGGCCGACTACAACAGGGGGAAGCCCCATTCCGGTATTAATGAGACTCACAACTATCTTTTTGCCTGGAAAACGTATCAGTGCAACAGCAGTGCCAAGGGAGATGCCTATAAAAAGGCTTATTAAAGTAGCGATCCCCGACACCTTTAATGAGAAAAGCGTTATTCCTATTACTTCGGAGTCAAGGCTAAAGAAAAGCAAAAAAGCCTTTACTATCCCTTCAATAATCAGATCCATTGTTTATTTAGATCCCTTTCCCAATTAATGCAAATTCAGATAAACTATCTTTTATTTCCCTAAATCTTCTACCTTTTTGCCTGCATCAGGGAAAAACAGAGGTGAACCGAACTTGTCCACACCGAATGTTTTTATAATTTCTTGGGTTTCTTTGGATACCATAAAATCTGCGAATGCCTTTCCGCCTGCTGAATTGACTTTGGTCCACCTGGCAGGATTTACTTCTATTACGTGATAGATATTCAGCAAAATTGAGTCGCCTTCAACGAGTATTCCGAGCGCAAGCCTTTTCTTGAGCGCAAGATATGTACCTCTGTCAGCAAGCGTGTAAGCCTTTTTTTCAGAGGCTATATTCAGGGTCTGGCCCATTCCAAGACCTGTTTGTTGATACCATTTTTCTTTTGTTGGGTCAATACCGGATTCCTTCCATATTACATTTTCTTTTACATGTGTTCCGGAATTATCCCCCCTCGATATAAATAGGCTATTTAATTTTGCAATTTTTTTAAAGGAATCAACGCTTGACTTGATGCCTTTTATGCCTGCAGGGTCCTTTTCCGGTCCAACGATTATAAAATCATTATGCATGATAAGCCTTCTATTGATACCATATCCTTGCGAGACGAATTTAATCTCAGCATCAGGTGAGTGCACAAGCAGGACATCTGCTTCGCCCTTTTGGCCAATCGCCATTGCCTGCCCTGAACCAACTGCAATTGTTTTAACAAAATACCCGGTCTTTTTTTCAAAAATCGGAATAAGCACATCGAGAAGACCAGAATCCTGTGTGCTTGTGGTTGTTGCAAGGATGATGTGTTTCTGTTGTGCTGATACCGAAGTCACAAAGTAAAGGCACGAAACAAACAATAAAATACTGAGTACAATTGATATGTCTTTAAAACGCTTCATGGTGTTCTCCTTCAAAATTTATTTAACCTTTTGATTTTATTTGATTATTATTTACTAATTTCCTGTGCTTTTATCCATTCCTTCGAATTTGGGAAAAACAATGGATTTCCGTATTTATCCTTGCCAAATTCTTTTATGACTGCCTGACCTTTGTCGGGCGAGATCAGCCATTTCACAAAAATCATTGTATCTTCATAATTTACCTTTGGAAATTTTTTTGGATTGACTGGTATTAAGGTTATATAATTCAGCAAAACGTTATCTTTTTCTACCAGTACATCAAGTTTAATCTCGTTTTTAATAGCAAGAAATGTGGCACGGTCAATAACTGTATATGCCTTTTTTTGGTCTGTAAAACGAAGAGTTGGTGCGTTTCCTGCAAATCCTTTTTCAAAAATCGTGTACCAACTGCCCGATGGTTTTAAACCTGCCTTTTCCCACAAGACCATTTCAGCGACATGGGTGCCCGACTTGTCCCCGCGGCTGATGAATATTGCCTGTTTATCAACAATTTTTTTAAGTGCTTCAGCAGCACTTTTTATCCCCCTAATGCCTGCAGGGTCATCAGCAGGGCCTACAATAATAAAATCGTTATACATCAAATCTATTCTCTCTGTTCCAAAGCCTTCCTGAACGAATTTTTCTTCGAGTGATTTTGCATGTGCCATTACGAGATCGATATTGCCTTTTCTTGCGATGTTAAGTGCTGCCCCTGTACCGGCACCTACATGCCTAACCCTTATGCCGGTTTCTTTTTCAAAACTGTTTTCAAGTACTTCGACAATCCCTGAGTCTATTGGGCCTATTGTACTTGATAAAAGTACAAACTTGTTTCCTTCAGCCCAAACAAGGCAAGGCAGCAGAATGATTGATAGGGCGATGACTGGAAAAAGTAATTTTTTCATAAATACACCCCTATTAAAGATTTTATTTTGTTATAACCTTTTTTATTGCGATAATAAATCATAATAATTATAAATAAAAACTGCTTATTACTTATTATCACTAATAATAACATTATATTACATATTATTTTATTTGCAAATTCTGACCGATTTCCATATAATAATTTCATGGAGATTCTTTCTGCCAAGGACTTGTCCAAATATCTTAAAATAAATGAGAAAAAGATCTATAAGCTTGTTCAGGAATCTAAGCTGCCACATGTCAAGATTGGCGGAAAAATAGCCTTCTCCAAAGAATTGATAGATAAATGGATATTGGAAAGTACTGAAAAGGAAAAGAATATATTTATTGCTGGCAGCGACGATGTACTACTGAGGCGTATTATAGATATGTATAATTCAAGTAATCATGCGTCTACAATATTTTATGCGCCTGTTGGCAGCATGAACGGTCTCAAAATATTAAAAAATGGTGGGGCGACCATGTCTTGCGTCCATATTTTGGACATTGAAAAAAGAGAATACAATGTTTCTTATTTAGAGCGTTATCTATCGAAAAATGCCCATGTTGTATTGCATCTTTTTGTAAGAGAGCAGGGTATATATTTACAGAAAGGCAACCCAAAGGGCATTAAAACCATAGGGGATATTGCCTCAAAAAAGGCAACATTTGTAAACAGAAAAAAGGGTTCCGGGACCAGGCTCCTTTTTGACTATTTACTTTTTGAGAAGAAGTTGGACTCATCGGAAATCTTGGGTTACAAGGACGAGGTGGAATCGCATTTCCAGGCAGGATTGCATGTACTGAAGGGCAATGCAGATGCCTCATTCGGTATAAGAAACATTGCCTACACCCTTGAGTTGGACTTTATACCGTTATTTAATGAACATTTTCATATGGTTATCCCTGAAGAGCATTACTGCAGTCAATTTGTAAAATCTTTTCTATCATCCTTCGAACAGTCAGTGTTTTTGTCGCACATAAAAGATTTTGCCGGGTACGACATTGCAATGACTGGGAGTGTAATCTATCCTAATACTTAGATCGATAAAGGGCTATGGTCGAATTTTTTTAAGAAATGTAACTATAAAGCCAAAGCGAGAAATTAATATACAAAAACCCGAAATTACTGTATATAAATCCTAAATAAATTCAAATGATAATATTTTGAAAGATTTTGAATTTTAATATTAGTTCTTTTTGGGATTTGTTGATTGGAATTTGATGTTTTGCTGATATCTAATGCAAATGTCTGGAGATAACACCTAAAAATGAAAAACGAAGAGTTTGCAAAAACCAGGGTGGATGTTTTGCTTGAGAAGGGGGCTGAAGAGTTATTGCCTGAAGAGCTATATGCGATGCTCTATGGTAGTGGATTATGGATTGAAGAAAAAAGAGACGGTACAATCATTAGGGCATATTCACAAGATGTATCAGCATTTATTGATTACCTGAAAAAACTTGACCTGAAAATTAAGGATATCGCCATCGTGCAGGAACAACCTGTTGATTATAGTGAATTAACCAGGAGATATTTTCGTCCCATCAAGATTGAAGATATGACGATTATTGCGCCTTGGAATAAAAAGGTCAAGCACAATAGGCATATATTGATTGAACCAGGAATGGCATTTGGTACGGGCAGACACGAATCAACCAGGCTGATGTTCAAGCTGATGAAAGATGTGAATATGAAAGACAGGTCGGTTCTTGATTTAGGGTGTGGTTCGGGTATTTTGTCGCTCTACGCAAACCACCTTGGGGCAAAAAGGATTGTTGCTGTCGACAACGATACCGATGCAGTTGAGTCGGCAAAAAAGAATGTTGCTCTTAATTGTGTAAACAACTTAGAGCTTATTTGCGCAGATATCACTAAGATAAAAGGCTTATTCGATATAATACTTGCAAACCTCGATATAAAAACATTTATGTGTCATGCGTCTCATATAAAGAAGCTTTTGCCAATCGGCGGAATTCTCATTGTGTCAGGGGTGCTTGTAAAAAACACAAAGAATGTTGCGAAGCTCTTTCACCCACTGTCGCTTTTGCGTTCGGTTAAGAAAAATTCATGGTGTGGGCTTGTATTTGAAAATTCCTTTTAAGTAGTCTGATTTTACCTTTTATCTTTTTATCTTGCCAAATCTTTAAGTATCTCCATTGCCTGTCTTGCCTCGTTATTGCTTAGGCTACCCAGACCGCAGCTTGTTGTAATGAGCCAATCATCCGGCCTTTTTTCAGTTTTTAGGTCATCGACCAAAGTATTGAATTTAGTCAGGATACCGAGCATGTCTGTTCTATCCACCTTTAACACCTCTTCCGACGAGGGTACAATACCAGGAGATATCCAACCACCCCTTTCGAGGAATTTCAAAAGATCTTTCCTGTAATAAAAGATTGTTTCAAGAAAGTTGTAGGCATCATAATTAATGATATCTATATCGGTATTCAGCAGCAAAGACCAGTCTGTATTACCGCAGCAATGGATGCCCCTTTTTGCATTGATGTCACCAAGCACTTCATTTAAAATAGAAATGGTTTCATCTTTAGATATTGAAACATAGGCGGAACCAAAAGAAACGAGGTACGGTTCATCGAAAAAGGCTATCACCTCTTTATCCGGATAATGGGCTTTTATGGTTGCAATCATCCATTTTGCCTTCATGTTAAGCGCCTTTTTGATAATGTCGAAATATCCATAATTATAAATGACTGGTTTGTCTTTTTCGTCTTTAAGACCAAGCCCCATGCTAAAGGGGCCTGTCAATTGGCACTTTATGAATTTTATATGGTCCTTGATTTCGCGGAGCCTCTCAAGAAACCTGTAAAAACCGGGCGCAACCTTTTCTGATATTTTAAACGGCGCAAGATTTTCATTGTAGATATCCTCGTAGAACTGCTCTATTCCCTGGGTGTCTTCAGTGTTTACAAATACGGTATCCTTTTCGTTATCAACTGTAACGGATGGAACGCCTTCAAGGAATGTTGCGTACATATTCTCAAGAGGAGACCTTTTGGGCAGTTGTGGCCAAAACGGGATTTCGCAACTTGTGGAAAATATTAAATCAATCGCCTCATCTACATCTGTATAGGGAAAACTTCCTATTCCTGTGATCAATGTACCTGTTCCTCCTTTTTTAAATTTCTATCAGCATACCATCATACGCCAAATCTATCCGCAATGAAGATGATTCCGAAAATATTTTCAAGTATCTTCTTGTGTCTTCAAGAAACTGGTCAAGCCTTTCATCGTCAAGCGTTGGTTCGTTGTGAAATATACACAGATGTTTTACATTTGCTTTCACACTGAGTTCGACGCCTATGATATTACTCGAGTGTCCCCAGTTTTCTTTGAAAGAAATAGCGTCGATCAATGAATACTGTGCATCAAAAATCAGCAGATCTGCATCCAGGGCAAAATCGATGAAGGGGTAGTTATCATCGTAAGCCTCTTCTTTGTGCTCCGAATCCGTTGAATATACAATGCTTTTTCCGTCTTTCTCAAATCTGTAACCGTACGAGCCTCCTGGATGGTTTTGGGGTATTGTTTTTATATTGACACCTGCAATATTGTAAGTTTTCCCGAGTTCCAGGGTTGTGAAACGGATATCAGCGTTCATGTATTTTAAAGGTACAGGGAAAAATGGAGGTTCCTGTTGGGCTATAAAGGCATCTTCCAGCTTTTCATGGAGTCCATAAATATTAATTTGGTTGCCAGCCATGTATGCAGGCGTAAAAAATGGAAAACCCTGAATGTGGTCCCAGTGAAGATGGGATATAAATAAATTGAATACATTGGGTTTTTGCTGATGCGTCTGACCCATCGTCTTTACGACATGATTACCGAAATCCCTTAGGCCTGTCCCTGCATCACAGATAATATACTCGTTCCCGCCTTCAATTTCTACACATGATGTGTTAGCTCCATAACTTCCTGTCGCAGAAAAAGAAAGGTTTTTGTCCGAAAGGTTATTAAATAAAAACTTATCTATCTCTTCATCACTATGAAAACTGAGGCCGCTTGCCAATTTGACAACTTTAAAGATCTTTCTTCTAATTGCTTCCGAATCAACCGAAGCAGGTAATGAACCCCTTGTACCCCAGAAAAGCACCCTCATGGTAAACCTCCCTTTATGCAATTCTCATATTCATTTTCCAACAATAAGGGATGATATTACAACTAAAAAATGAACAAGGCAGTTTTATAAAGTCGATATTGTTCGTCTGCGGATGATGTTATAAGTACGAACGAGAAAACGTTGAAACAATTTTGATTAATCGATATAGACAAAAACCTGAAGAATCGCTATAATTGTTTTTATGGGTACAGACAATGTAGTTTTTCTTGAGGTCCTCGAATGGTTTGATGAGACCGGAAAGGTTATTGTCCACAGGATTCCAGAGGGTGGTTCGGGGGAGATAAAATATGGTGCACAACTCATAGTGCGAGAAAACCAGGCGGCGATCTTCTTTTATCAGGGGAGGGCGCTTGATGCGTTTGGCACTGGCAGACATACGCTGACCACTGCAAATATACCGATATTGACTAAGATATTGAGCATCCCGTGGGGCATGAAAAGCCCTCTTCGCGCAGAAGTTTATTTTGTCAGCATGAAGACCTTTACCAATTTCAAATGGGGAACACGCGACCCTGTAGCCTTCAGGGATGATGAACTTGGGCTTATACGACTGAGGGCGTTCGGTGTATTCAATGTCAGGGTATTACAGCCCGTCCTTTTCATAAACACACTTGTGGGCACGCAAGGCATATATAAAACAGAGGAAATCGAAGAATATCTCAGCAATGTGATTGTATCTCGTCTTAATGATTTTCTTGGGGAAAATCTCGATACGATATTTAATCTGCCCGGCAGATATGAATCGATTTCTGAAGGCCTGGTAAAGCAGTTACACGATGATTTTACGCATTACGGATTGGGGTTGGCAAATCTTTACATTAATTCTATAACACCTCCTCAGGATGTGCAGAAGGCAATAGACGACAAAAGCAGACTGAGTGTTTTTGATGATCTAAATAAATTAATGCAGATGAAGGCTGCAATGTCTTTTGAAAAGGCATCTGAAATCCAGGGTGAGGCCGGTGCCGGTCTTGGTATGGGGATGGGATTTATGATGCCTGCGATGTTTGGGGATGCATTAAAGACACGTCAGACACAAAAGGAAGTCATATGGAATGCAATGTGCCCTGATTGTAAACAGCGTGTGCCTGATGATGCCAGGTTTTGTCCATACTGTGGTCACCAGATGCTTGTTTTTCTTCAATGCAGCAAGTGTGGCAAAAACATACCCCCAAATGCGCGTTTTTGCCCAGTATGTGGTAGCCCGACGTCAGAGATGCCTGAGCATGTTAATTGTCCTGCGTGTGGAGCAAAAAATCTCCCAAAATCCGTGTATTGCAATCAGTGTGGCGGAAAAATAGCTTAAAGTGAACGGAAGAACCTGGGAAGTAGAGCATGGCTGTCCCCAATGTGGGGCGCCTGTTATACTTGAAGAAACCGACCGACTTTTTCAATGTCCTTTTTGTAGGGTAAGGCTTTATCTGTCGACCCGTGACTATCTGCATTACTATTTATCGCCACAGAACATTGACGTAGAAGACTTGGTGTATGTTCCTTACTGGCGTTTTAAGGGTATTGTATTTTTTCTTGAATCCTTGCAGGTAGGATCAAAATTTTCAGACGCAACCGCCTTGGCGACCGGATTTAAATATTTTCCATCAACACTCGGGTTACGCCCACAGGCGTTAAGATTGAAGTTCATGACACCTAAAATGAAGGGAATATTTCTCTCATATACTGTTTCTGTTGATGAGGCCTTTAATCTTGATGTCTTGGATAAGGCATTAATTGGCGAGTCAACAAGCCTGATATATAGCCCTTTCATCGTTAAAGGAAAGGACATATCTGATGTGTTTACCGGAAAGGTGATTGGGGGGTTGCCAGAAAATAAATTGGACGTATTTTCAGGGAAGATTAAAAAGGAGGATTGGCAAGCCCATTACCTTGCAATGCTATGTCCGGCTTGTGGCTGGAATCTGGAGGGAGAACGGGATAGTTGTGCGCTTATCTGCAAAAATTGTAGTTCACTTTGGCAGCCATCTGTAAATGGTTTTGATAGACTGGGCTTTGCTTCTGTTAAAGACACAGGGGATGATATGGTTTATCTGCCTTTCTGGCGGATAAAGGCGGATATCGATCGGTTGGAGCTAAAGACGTATGCAGACTTGATACAGTTAGCAAACCTGCCGAAGGCGATAAGGGATGCATGGCATGGCACCGATCTATTTTTCTGGGTACCTGCCTTTAAAGTCCGTCCCGAACTTTTTCTTCGAATAGGTCGTATGGTTACCATTTCTGAAAATAAGGGCAGCTTGGAAGAGGGTTTTCCAAGCGGTGGATATCTGCACCCAGTAACACTTCAAGCCTCTGAGGCAGGTGAATCCCTAAAGATTATCATAGCCGAAATTGTAATAAACAAAAAGAAGATCTTTCCTCTGCTAAAAGATGTGAACATAAGGATCGAAAATCATTTATTGGTTTATTTGCCTTTCAGTCATACCAGGGACGAATTATATAATCCAACTATGCGTCTGACAATCAATAAAAATGCGCTTTTATTTGGACGAAATCTGTAGATACAATCTCCCAGAATTATAAAAACTATTTACCTATTTTTACAATTAAGGTAAATAATACTGCGTTATGAAACAGATAAGAAACTTCAGCATTATAGCTCATATCGATCACGGCAAATCCACGCTTGCTGACCGCCTTATCCAGCATGCAAATCTCGTTGATGCAAGGCAGTTCCGTGACCAGATTCTGGACAATATGGATATCGAGCGTGAACGAGGGATCACCATAAAGAGTCAAACGGTCAATCTACCATATAATAGCAAAAAGGGAGAGGAATTCGAGCTTAATCTCATCGATACGCCGGGCCATGTGGATTTTTCTTATGAGGTATCCCGTGCACTTGCATCATGCGAAGGGGTGTTGCTTATTGTTGATGCCTCTCAGGGTGTTGAAGCTCAGACGCTTGCTAATCTGTACGCTGCTATGGAGCATAACCTTGTAATTATACCTGTTATCAATAAGATAGACCTCCCGTCTGCTGATATTGACCGCGTAAAAGATGAGATTGAACATGAACTTGGACTTGACGCTGAAACGGTATTGCTATGTTCTGCAAAGGAGGGTACTGGAATAGAGGATATATTTGAGGCAATTGTTGAGCGGATACCACCACCGAAAGGCGATATCGAGAAAACATTGACGGCGTTGATTTTTGATGCGCATTATGATTCTTTCAGGGGTACAATAGTGAGTTGCAGGGTCTTTGACGGGAGAGTGAAACCTGGAGATACAATAAGACTTATGGCGATGGGGACGGCTTACAAGGTTGAAGAGGTTGGTTATTTTCGCTTAAAGATGGAATCAAAAAAGGAGTTATCTGCCGGTGAGGTTGGTTATCTTATTGCAGGTATAAAGACTGTAAGCGATACAAGAATAGGCGATACGGTTACACTCGATACAATGCCGGCCCACAAGCCCCTTGCTGGATTCAAGGAGGTAAAGCCCGTCGTCTTTTCATCAATATATCCAATAGCTTCGGATGATTATCTTTCTCTAAGTGATGCCCTTGAAAAATACAAATTAAACGATGCGGCCCTTGTTTATCAAAAGGATTCCTCTGCAGCCCTTGGTCAGGGTTTCAGATGTGGGTTTCTTGGACTCCTTCATCTTGAGATCGTGCAGGAACGTCTCGAACGCGAGTTTGACCAGTCTATCATAATGACTTCTCCGAGTGTGCAATATCGATTTTATTTAACCGACGGCCGTATCTTAACGGTTGATAACCCTGCATACTATCCAGATCCTGCTGTAATTGAAAAGGCTGAAGAGCCTTATATAAGGGCAAGCATCATGATACCTGAACGTTATGTTGGGGCTGTAATGAAGATTTGTATGGAAAGGCGTGGAGTAAATTCCCACCTTAATTATCCAACTGCGGGCAGGGTTGAGATTGCCTTTGATATGCCGCTTGCTGAGGTAATATTTGATTTTTATGACAGGCTGAAAAGTATTACGCAAGGATACGGTTCTTTTGACTACGAGATTATTGATTACAGGGAGAGCGATCTTGTAAAACTTGATATACTTGTGAACGGAGAGAGGGTAGATGCGCTGTCCATGATTGTTCATCGAGAACGTTCAAGGGAGAGGGCTGTAAAGGCTTGCGAAAGCCTGAAGGATGAGATCCCCAGACAACAGTTCAAGATAGCCATACAGGGTGCTATCGGAGGCAAGATCATCTCGCGTTCTACGGTTGCACCTTACAGGAAGGATGTTACTGCTAAATGCTATGGCGGTGACATAACACGAAAAAGAAAACTCCTTGAAAAGCAAAAAAAAGGAAAAAAACGAATGCGGATTGTTGGTTCGGTGGAAATACCCCAGAGCGCGTTTATGGCTGTTTTAAAGACAGATTCTGAGTGATGGATCCCCCTGGTTTATATGTCCATATTCCCTTCTGTAAAACTAAGTGTCCTTATTGTGATTTTTATTCAGTAACAGACCTTTCAGCGTTAGATGCATGGCTTGAAGCCTTAAATAAGGAGGCAGACATGTATCGAGATGTTTTCGGTATCTTTGATTCTTTGTATCTTGGCGGTGGTACCCCGTCTCTTCTCGATAATCGACAGATGGAAACCCTAATTAAGATGATAAGGAGGTGTTTTGCTTTCACTAATGATGTAGAAATCTCCATGGAGGTAAACCCTGATGATGTAGATGTGGAAAAGCTTAAATGCTGGCACGACTGTGGTATAAACAGGATCAGCATTGGGGTTCAGTCTTTTGATGATGATGAGCTTGTTTTTTTGAAAAGGAGACATTCTGCGACGGGTGCAAAAAGATCTATAGAACACGTCGTTTCTGTTGGCTTTGAGAATTTCGGTATTGATCTCATGTTTGGCTTGCCCAGTCAGACAGAAGATATCTTGATAAGTAATCTTGAGAAGGCATTAACCTTTGAGCCAAAGCACCTTTCGTGCTATCAGTTGACCCTTGAAAAAAAGACACCTTACGGGAGATTGAAGGCTGAGGGGAGGATTAAACCTCTAAGTGAAAACAAAGAAAAAAGGTTATTTGCTCTGACATCAGCATACTTGAAGTCCAAAGGTTTTATCCATTATGAGATATCAAATTTTGCAAAAGCTGTTCAATATGAATCTCGTCATAATAAAAAATATTGGCAACATATACAATACCTTGGCTTAGGGCCTGCCGCACATTCTTTCAATGACAATAAACGTTGGTGGAACTGCAAGTCTGTTGACAGATATTGTAAGGATATTTCAAAAAGAATAAAACCTATTGATGGTTTTGAAATTCTCTCTGATGAGCAACTTAGGCTGGAACGCCTTTTGCTTGGATTCAGGACAAAATTTGGTGTTGCAATAAGGGATGTAAAAGATAATCAATCATTTGAGCAAACATTGTTACGACTTCAAAGAAGACGCATTGTAAAGGTTGTCAACGATAAAATAGTACCGACAGTGAAAGGTTTTCTAATAGCGAACAGACTTCCACAGATGTTTTTCTGATTGCTAAGTCAAAATGTTATCTTCTATAAATGTTAATTTCGGAGTTTTATTTTAAAATATAATTGTATACAATTTCTTGCAATAAATTTACAAAACATGTATGATTTGTTATGGAATGTTGGTATGTTAAAGGGTATATGGTCATGATTTACTGATGTTTCTTAACGGTGCAGTCTTTAGGTTGTTTTCTTAAAGTTTGACAGTTGATAGAAAGGAGGGGTTTTTTTATGGGATACCAAACAGATATTATTGGAAAAAGGGTCGTCCGAACGGACTCGCTCGCAAAGGTAACAGGAACGGCATTATACACTGCTGACATGAAACTGCCAAACATGCTCGTAGCAAAGATATTGAGAAGTCCTCACCACCACGCACGTATTGTAAAAATCGACACAAGCCCAGCCCTGAAAGTGCCTGGCGTAAAGGCAGCGATAAGCGGTTTTGATGGCTACGGGATAAAGTGGGGCGTTTTCCGCTATACTCAGGACCATGCTATGCTTCCGACCGATAAAGTCCGATATATCGGTGAGGATGTTGCGGCAGTCGCTGCAGTAGATGAGGAAACAGCCAATGAGGCACTTTCTCGTATTATTGTTGAATACGATCCACTACCAGCGGTCTTTGACCCTATCGAGTCGATGAAAGACGGGGCTCCTCAGATCCATAACGAGTATAAAAATAATATCAATATCCACATTCATATCGATGTGGGAAATGTTGATAAGGCAATGGCAGAGGCGTTTCTAGTGAGGGAAGATACCTTTAAGGCTGCCGGAGAGGCGTATGCAATGATGGAGCCTTATGCGGTTGTTGCATCATATGCGAATGGTTATCTTGACCTGTGGATGCCAAATGCAGGACCTCATGTTCGGGCAAAGGCATTATCGAATCTCCTGAAAATACCGCTGAACAGGGTTCGGGTACGTCACATCAATTCTGGTGGTGCCTTCGGTGGCCGTTCAGAGGTGGCGCCCGGCGACCTCGTGGCATCTCTTCTTTCCATAAAGGCTGGAAGACCCGTAAAGCTTGTGCTTTCGCGCGAGGAGAATGCAACCAGTTCAAGACAGGTTCATGACATTGTCGCGGTTGTTAAAACAGGCATGAAAAAAGACGGTACAGTAATAGCAAAAGACTATAAAGTAATATACGATGGCGGTGCATACAGTAGTACGGGTCCCATAGCAACGTCCATACCTTTTTATGTATATGAGGAATGTTACCGTTTCCCAAATGTCCGATATAACGGATACAGGGTATTTACCAACAAGGGTATTCGAGGTATGTATGGCTGTCATGGCAGGGCGTTTCTCGCCGGCAATGAGGCACAGATGGACATCATGGCCAAAGAGCTTGGTATCGACCCGGTTGAGATACGTCTAAAAAATGGCTTGACAGCAGGAGAGACAACGGCAACAAAATCAAAGATTACGAGTTGCGGTCTTGCAGAAACGATTAGGGCGGCATCCGAGAAAACAAAATTTAAAGAAAGATGGGCACAAAAAGAGGATAATAAGGGTATCGGCATGGGTTGTATTGCAATTATGTGCGGTTTTCCTATGGGATTTCGTTCTGGTTCTTCGTGTTATGTAAAGATAAATGATGATGGGCAGGTAACACTTGTTACAGGGCTTGTTGACAATGGTCAGGGGAATGAATCTATGGTTGTCCAGGTGGCGTCTGAGGTGCTCGGTGTTCCCATGGAGGATATCAATCTGGTAAATGCCGACACAGAGGTGACAAACCTCGATCCAGGGGCATATTCACAGGCAGCCGCTTTCGTAGGGGCAAACGCTGTAAAGGCTGCATGTGAGAACGCACGCAAGAGGATTGTGTCAATAGCCGCTGAAAAACTTGGCACAGAAGAAAACGATATTGGACTTAAAAATCGCATGGCCTATTCCATCTCAATGCCTGATAAAAAGATGCCTATTTCATGGGTTGTAAGGGAGGCATTTTTCAGAGGGGAGCCGATCGTTGCAACAGGTTCTTATTTCCCAAACATTGATTTTGAGAGGGAATGGGTGTCGAGACCTTGGGGCCAGATGGCGGGAACATTCTCTTTTGGAACTTCTGTAGCAGAGGTTGATATTGATCCTGAAACAGGAAAGATAACCATGCCGAGATTTACAGCAGCACACGATTGTGGTCGTCCAATAAATCCTATGGCAGTAGAAGGACAGATGGATGGATCAATTCAACAGGCAGGTGTTGCGACAATCACTGAAGGTAATGTCTGGGATAACGGATTTCTCTTGAACCCCGACCTCCTTGAATATAAAGTGCCTCTTGCCTGTGATATGCCAGAGATAGAAACGCTTATAGTTGAGTCTCATGACCCGGATGGGCCTTTTGGGGCAAAGGAAGGGGGTCTTACGGTGAGGATGAATGCATACAGTGCTGTGGCATGTGCCGTGACAAATGCAACAGGAAAATTGTTCAGTGAACTGCCACTCACGCCTGATAAGGTGTTGGTATTGCTTGATGACAATAAGGGGGTGAAGGGATGATTTTACCTAAATTCGCATATGCTAAACCGAAAAGTATCGATGAAACGATTGAATTGTATACGAGGTACGAGGGAAGGGCCTGCTATCTTGCTGGAGGGACAGATATTATACCCCTGGCAAAACAAAGACTTGTTGCGCCCGATATTGTCATTGACCTTAAAAATATTGAAGGGCTAAAGGCAATCGAAAAAAATGATGACTTTTTGATAATTGGTGCCAATACAACCATTTTTGATTTAAAAAAATACCCTTTAACAAAGGAATATTTTAGAGGTTTTTATGAATCGCTTGATGAAACATCGTGCGAAACATTACAGATGAGAGGAACCATAGGGGGCAATATCCTCCAGAACACACGCTGTCTTTTTTACAACAAGTCCATTGAGTGGCGAACAGCACGAGGATTCTGTTTTAAAATGGGAGGCGCAGTATGTAATGCCGTGCCCAAAGGTAATATATGCTTTTCAAATTATTGCAGCGATAATGCAGTATCTTTGATTACATTATCTGCAGAGCTTGGCTTTGTCAGCCCCAAAGGAGAACGGAGAATTAATATTGAAGAGATATTTTCTGGAAACAGCATAAAACCATTCAATCTCGAACCAGGGGAGATTTTAACCAGGATTTATATCCCGATGAAAAAAAACAGTGGTGCATATGAAAAAATTAGGGTGAGAGGCTCCATTGATTATCCCCTTATAAACGTAGCAGTTGCCCTAAAAGATAGTGGAGGAGATGTGTCTATTGGGGGTGTAGGGCCTGCACCGCTCTCGTATCATATTGATAGCGTGGATGAAAATAGCGTAGAAGCGCTTGCACAAAAGGCATATAGCGATGTTAAGACCGTTGCCAATACTGTTCTTACTCCATCTTACAGAAAGAGAATGGCAAAGGTTCTTGTGAAGAGGGCTATAAAAAGGGCATTACAGGAGGTCAAGTGATGGATACAATTAATGTTTCTTTTCGGATAAACGGAGAAAAGGCTACAGTGGATGTAAAACCATACGAAACACTCCTCGAAACCGTCCGTGAAAGACTATCGCTTACCGGTGCAAAGGAGGCCTGTGGTCTTGGCGCGTGCGGTGCATGCACTGTTCTTTTAAACGGAATACCGGTAAGGTCATGTCTTATATTAACGGCTGAAGCTGAAGGGGCAGATATTGTAACCATTGAAGGCATGAAACAGAACGGAAAACTCCATCCACTCCAGGAGTCTTTCATGAAAAACGGGGCTGTTCAGTGTGGTTTTTGTACCTCCGGGATGATACTGACTGCAAAGGCTTTTCTTGACAGGAATAAAAAGCCGACCAGAAAGGATATCGTTAAGGCAATTTCATCCAACGTGTGCCGTTGTACAGGATACAGAAAGATTGTCGATGCCGTGGAAGAAGCAGCTCAGAATATGCAGTCTTAGTTTGGGGTGATTAAGACAAGGTGTCGTCACAGCGGGTGCTTGACGATTTATCAGGACGTGCTTATAGTTGTGGACAGATAAGACGATTTACTTAAAAAAGGTCTAAATTATGAAAATCAACGTTAACATTGATTCCAATTTGCGCATACGTAACGTCTTTGAACCTCCGATCAGGATAGATTTCGATAACGAAGATGTTACGCTAAGAGATGTGCTCCTTAAACTCAAAAATATGTATCCCTACTTGAGATTTATTGAGAAAGGAGAAATGGGTGATGATTTGAGGCATCTCTATCTGAACGGTGAAAATCATTTTAACTTTTCTGAGGGATTAAACAGGAAGGTTTCAGAAGACGATACTGTCCACGTCGAGGCATACCTTGACCCTCTTGCTGGTGGTTAGCACGTTTTTATTTGTTGTTTTGACTCAGCATAAGACCACACGTTTCATTCGAATTGAAAATGGTTGATATCGCCCCAAAAATATCAACATCAGACAGTAGCCTTTAATATTGTATGTGACTGCAAAAATGTCTTTGACAATAGCAAGACAATGTAGTTGAATACACCGGTGAATCTATTTCATGCGCTTATATTTGGTATTGTTGAAGGCATAACGGAATTTCTGCCCATATCTTCAACAGGCCACCTTATGTTGACCGCCCGGGTACTTGGTCTTTCTCAGACTGAATTTCTCAAGACCTTCGAAATCGTCATACAACTTGGGGCTATCCTTTCTGTAATTGTTTTGTATTGGAGAACATTGATTGTTAATATCGAAGCATTAAAAAGGGTAATCCTTGCCTTTATTCCAACCGCAGTGCTTGGACTTATTTTTTATAAGATTATTAAGCATTTACTTATGGGCAGTAGTCAGGTTGTTCTCTGGTCTATGTTTGTTGGAGGAATATGCCTTATTGTATTCGAGTTGATTCACAAAGAAAAGGATAATGCTTTAGAAGATATTGGCAGTATTCCTTATCGCACATCGCTTTTAATCGGCTTGTTTCAATCTATTGCCATGATTCCTGGTGTCTCCCGTTCTGCAGCCACGATTGTAGGTGGTCTGGTGCTGGGCCTAAAAAGAAAAACAATCGTCGAATTTTCATTTATTCTCGCAGTTCCAACAATGCTTGCGGCAACAGTTCTGGATTTGATGAAAAATGTGAATCAGTTCTCTATAGCACAGATCAATTTCTTGTCTATCGGATTCATTCTTTCTTTTGTGTTTGCCCTTTTAAGTGTTAAATTCTTGCTGAATTTTATAAAACACCATTCTTTCATCAGCTTTGGAATCTACAGGATCATTCTTGCGCTGTTGTTCTGGGTTTTTTCAAGTTCAATGGAACATTTTTAGCTTTATAGTATTTTTTTAAACCCTTTATTTTTTACGTAACAATCTCCCCTTCTCTGACAATATCTTTTTTGATTTTTGAAAGCAATTCCTGAAAAACAGGCAGAACATCCGTTCTAAACCTTCCCGCTACAAGGACATACATGATATCATCACCGATACGGAGGGTGCCTTCATTTATCCAGACCTTTATGTCTACTATGCCTTCCCTTTCTTTTGCCTCATTTATACATTCTGAAAGCCCCTTGCTGTCATATGAAAGTCTCATGCCCTTTACGGTTTTTCCGTCTCTTGATGTTGCCCTTACGACGCCATTGTGTACAAGGATCATACCTAAAGATTCAGGGTTACACTGTGCCTTTACATCCTTTATCCATTGATCCACCATGATAACCTCCATTTTGATTTTTAGAATATTATATCAATTTTCTACAAAATAATCCTTTTTATGACTCAAATAATTTTGAACATTGAAAATATGAGGTGTTTGCTATATTATTTTACAATGTAATTTTAATGCTTTGTTCGGAGGATGCTATGAAAAATAAGCTGACTATATCCATTTTAGTATCTTCGTTTTGTATTTTTGTAATCAGTACACTTTTGATTGTATGTAATGTTTATGCCCAAGGCGAAGATCAGAAAAAATATGAAGAGTATCGCAAGGCTATAAAAAAGGAATATGGCATAGATATAATACATTTCAGGGGAAATTTAAAGGGTGGAAGGGCAGATGGCAAGCCCATAACTAAATATGATTTGCAGCAGTTGTTAATGGGTATCAAGATTGAGCAGGAGCATACATCCAACAGGATGACAGCGCTTGAAATAGCTACAGACCACCTTGAAGAGATACCAGATTATTACACAAGACTGGAAAAGATGGAAAATGATGCCGAGGCGGAGATGAAGGCAAAGGCAGAACAGCAGAAAAAGTAACGGAGGAAAATTGATGAAAACGGTCATTCTTTTTGGGAGTCCACGCAAGGACGGCAATACGATTCAGCTTTCAGATGCATTTTCACAAAAATTAAAGGAAAAAGGCTGCGATGTAAGAATCATATATTTAAATGACCTCAATATAAGGCCTTGCCAGGGTTGCTTAACCTGTTCGCCTGAAGGTGTGTGCAGGATAAACGATGATATGAAGGATATCCGTAAATATATTGTTGAATCAGACCTTATAGTATATGCGACGCCCGTATATTGGTCTATGCCTTCAAGTCAGTTGAAACTCGTCATAGACAGGTCTATTGCATTTATCGATACAGAATATAACTCACGAATCAAGGGTAAAAAGGCTGTTACCATCATGACATGTGCCGATGAAAACAAAGATACATTTTTGATAATAAAAGATATGTTTAAAAGAGCCTTTGACTTCCTCGGTATATCATATGTAGGAAGCATAGATGCTACAGGTTGTACGGCAAAAGGTGTTGTAAATAAAGAATCTATCGAAAGGGCTGCACAGATAGCAGAATCCCTTGTATGACGCCGGAAAGACTTACTTACTTTACCTCTAAAAAGGTGGGCAAGGCTATCTGGGACTACCAGATGTTAAAAGAGGGCGATAAGGTCCTTATGGCTGTCTCTGGAGGAAAGGACAGCCTCTGTCTTCTGCGCATAATGAAGGAGAGGATAAAGTTTGTCCCGATTTACTATGAGGTTACCGCTTGTTATGTTGACATGGGTTTTGAATGGGTAAATAAGGACAGCCTCGTAAGACATCTTGAAAACGAAGGTTTGCCATACATAATTGCCCAACCACCGTCAGGGTGGAATAACAAGGGTGATTACAACTGTTTCTGGTGTAGCTGGAACAGGCGGAAGTCCCTTTTTAATCTAGCCCATGAAAAGGGTTTTACGAAAATTGTCTTTGCGCATCATATGGATGATATTATTGAAACTATGCTTTTAAACCTTTTTTTCAATGGGGAGATTTGCACAATGACTCCATATCAGGAATTATTCGAAGGTAGGTTGGCGATCATAAGACCACTTGCCTACGTTGAAGAGGTAGAGCTTGCAAGGCTTGCATCTATGCTTTCGTTGCCAGTTGTATCGTCTTTGTGCCCCAATAGTATGACATCTAAAAGAACCCTTGTGAAAAATATGGTGCGAGAATTAAAAAAACATAATAAAAATGTGAAAAAAAATATCTTTAGAAGTGTAAAAAGGGTCAGACACGAATACCTGTTAGAGCATACAGTATAGTTATTAATTCATAATGCCATGAGACATTTGATTTATCGCTTATTATTTTGAGCCTGAGGTTCCCTTTTTCATGCTGTCGATGATTCTCATGATATTTGCCGCTTCCATTGAGTTTATGCCGTATTTTGCGATTGCCTTTTCGAAATGGCTTCTTGCTTGATCAAGTCTGCCGTTTTCCAGATAAAACCTGCCGAGATATTTATGGCCATCGGCCTCATGGCCAGTTCGTCCCATAAGCATTCCATAGCGATAATAGATATCAGGATATATGTTGCCATAAGGCAATATCTGCTTAAATACATCTATTGCTGAATTTGTTTTACCGGAGCCTTCTAATGCCCTCGCAAAGTAAAATCTTGCGATTGGACCTGTTTCATGTTTAAGTATCTCTTCGGCTTCAGAAAATCTGTATGCATTTACCAGCATCTCACCGAGAAATGTGTTTTTATAAGGTGAATCCATCGATTTTATTAATTCAATGGCCTTATTTACGTTGCCTTTTATTGAGTACACGAGGGCTGCACCGTACACATTGACCGGGTTTGATTTATCTTTTTCATATTTTCCAATCCAAATGTCTTCAGAGCTTCCCCTTGTGTCTTTGTGAAGTATATTTGTACGTGTCACCAGGTAAGAAAAAAGGGATGTATCAATTTGTACGGGCTTTCTTTGCCATGTGTTTTCGAGTTTTATAATCCTTTCCTCATTATATGGATGTGTTAAAAGATATTGCGGTAGCACCTTATCGCCGCCTGCCGACCTTAGCTTGCGTAGAAAGTCCGCTGTGCCAAGACCTCCATATCCTGTTTTGTCTGCTATTGTAGCACCTACTCTGTCGGCCTCATCCTCGTCTTCACGTGAATACTTAAGGGACATCGCCTGTGCTGAACCCATCCCTGTTGTAAGAACCGCACCCTTTACCCCAGGATCCGGTACTATTATGGCTGCAAGTAACGCTGCGATTGATGCGATATTTATATATTTTTCCTTTTCTATTCTTTTCGCTATATGACGTCTCGATATGTGTGCAAACTCGTGCGCCATAACACCTGCAAGCTCTTCTTCTTTGTCACACATAGCGATTAGGCCAGTTGAAATAAACACATAGCCACCCATGGTTGCAAAGGCATCGGGTGCTTGATAATCAATAATTGTTAGCACAATTGGAAAGGACAGGTTTGCGTTTTGCTCCAGTCTGTTTTTAATGTCATTAACATAGATAGAGATAAAAGGATCATTGTTTACCGGTACTGACCTTGCAATCTCTAAATAAATTTCTTTGCCGTATTTCTTTTCCTCCTCAAGCGTTAAAGCAAACAAAAAATACGGAAATACGAATAATAAAAGGAACATTACAAGGATTTTAGACTTCATCGGGCTACTGAGGCTTTTGATTTGCTTGTTTTTGTCTTCTTTATCTTCTTTTTTTTCTTCGCAACAGGTTTAGTCTCTTTTTTGTGTTTGTATGACGTAAGCTTGACATTGTAAGATTTTGCCAATCTTATTTCCTTGTCTGACGGGAGTTGTTCGTAAAGATTTTTCAATATGTTTATGGCGTCACCCCATAAGTTGTTGCTGCCAAGTAGGGCGAGTATATAAACCCTCCCATCCTTTTCAAATGCACCCACATAACAATGTCTCGAAAGCTTTGTAAAGCCTGTTTTTCCAGCAATGGCTGGCTCAAAACAGAATAAAAATCTGTTGTGGTTTTTATAGCGGATAGATTTTTCACCCTCTTTAAATGAAAAATATCTTTCTGCTGCAATCTCTCTAAATCGGTCGATTGACAGTGCATATCTCATTATCAGGGCAAGGTCATAGGCAGTGGTGTATTGGTTGTTAACGTAAAGACCGGATGCATTCCTGAAATTCGTATTATATGCACCTATCTCAAATGCCTTTCTGTTCATCGCGTCAGCAAAGGCTGTTTCACTTCCACATACATGAACCGCAATGGCATATGCTGCATCGTTTGCAGATTTAACCATAGCACCTTTTATTAAATCGATGGCCCTGTATTCTGCGCCAGGTGAGAGACTTAGTTTTGAAGGCGGTATGGAGACAACGTTACCATCTGCCCTTATAATCTCGTTACCGTTTAATTTTTCTAATGCAACTATAGTTGTCATGACCTTTGTGGTGCTTGCTGGGGCAAGTCTTTTGTGGTAATCCCTGCCCGAAACAACATTAAAAGAATCTTTTTCAACAAGGATGTAAGAAGGGGCTGTAATAACATCATCAGCCGTTGCAAAGAATGGAAAGAGCAAGATTACAATTGCAATGATGACATTCATCATATTTTTATAACATGTAATCTATTGCACATCAAACCTTTTATTGTGTTTCAATGTGTTTACACTGAAAAGGATCTATTCGATGCGATTAATTATATATAGCCTGGAAGATATGTTTTTTGTTGTTGACACTGTTGATTCTTCTTGTTAGCTTTTTATTGCACAGTTGATTAAATACAATCAGTGCAAAAATATTTGGTTTATGAATTATCAGCAATGAGCTAAAACTGATATAGGGGGTAATATGAAAAATGATGGAAGGGTAGCAAGGATAACAGAGGTTGTTGCAGGCTCTCCGAAAAGTTTTGATGATGCTATAACTGTAGGATTTAAACGTGCCTCTAAAACATTAAGGGGTATAACCGGTCTGAAGGTAAAGGATTACAGGTGCAAAGTTGAAGACGGAAAGATTGTAGAATATAGGGTTACACTTGAGGTTATTTTTGTTCTTGAAAGTTAGGGCGTAATCCACCCTTATTTGGGCATAGTTTCATATACCATGCAAACAAACGGAGATAATACATGTATTTAACCCTTTGTTTTTCTGAACAGAGAATAAAGGGTACTATGCAGTATGTGACAATTATAAGAAGGCATTTAAGAAATCTTATAAGGTTAAAGGCAGCATAATAGAGATAGCTGTGGTGTTTTTTAATGAATTTGTGCAATGAAATGTTGTATTCAATCCTTCCGTTGATCCACGATTGCTTGACCGTCTTGCCCTGAAAGTGCACTATCTTTACATCAGGAAGAAAAACAATTCTAAGGCCATTTTCTCTGACCCTCAGACATAGGTCTGTTTCCTCAAGGAAAAAGAAAAATCGTTCATCAAAACCGCCAGTAACATTAAACGCATTTCTTGAGATCATTAAAGCTGCACCAATAAGAGAGTCCACATCAACAGGGGCGGTATATATACGGTTTTTATTCGCATATCTGGAAGGTAAGAAAAACTCTAAGACAGATTTTGGAATAAACTCAATAATCATATTAGGTCTGTATGCAAAGGAACGTTGCGGTTTCATGTTATCGTAAACGAGTTGTGGTCCACAGATGCCCACGTCCTTTTGTGCTGCCATGAATTCGAGCATCTTGAAAATTTCACCTTTAATTATAATGGTATCGGAATTCAAAAGGAGTATGTAGTGGCCTGTTGTGTGTGCTATCCCTGTGTTTGCTGCTGCAGCGAAGCCTTTGTTTTCAGAGTTTTTTATAAGCAAAACTTCCGGGAAATCATGCGTAATCATTGTGTCTGTTCCGTCGGTTGAAGCGTTATCTACAACAACCAGTTCTTTTATGAAAGGTTGAAGTGAAATATCGTTTTTTATAGAGCAGAGAAGACCCTTGAGCATTTCCTTCGTGTTTTTTGTTATAATGACGACAGATACAGATTCAGTGCCGCTCATCTATTTTTTTGCCTTTTTTGAAGGCCTTTTCATTGAACACACCACAAGACACAAGCCACATTTTATACAAAGACCTTCATCGATGGTAATCTTTTGTTTTTCGTTATCAAAAACAAGGGCAGGGCAATCAAAGTATTTGGTGCACACCTTGCATCCTATGCAATTCTGTTCGATATCGACCGCACCAGATGAGGCATCAGGCTTTGTTTTCGCTGAAAGGATACACTCTCTTTTTGTAATTATCATGGCTGGTTTATGTTCAAGATTATTATCAGATGCAAGGTAATTGTAGGCTTCTTTTAATGTCTCTATTAAAAGGGGTATGTCATAAGGGTCTATAATCCTGAGAAAGTCAACGCCAAATGCCTTGACCACATCTTGAATATTAATTGAATGTGTTTTTGTGCCATCTGCCGTTATCCCTGACTGTGGCGTTGGCTGCATACCTGTCATGGCGGTTGTGCTGTTGTCCATAATCACAAGAATGAATCTCTTGCCTGTCAATCTTGCATCGTATAGAGGTTCAAGACCGGCGTGAAAAAATGTGGAATCACCGATCGATGCAATAATAGGTATAAATTTTCCATCCTGAGAAAATGCCTTGTAAAAACCTGAAGCAAGGTCAACGCCTCCCCCCATATCGATGCATGTATCAACTGCCCCCATAGAAATGCCGAGTGTATAACATCCTATATCACCTGGAAAAATCGCATCAGGAAAGGCATGTTTCATAGCAAAGAATGCAGACCTGTGGGGGCATCCTGCGCAAAGCGTAGGTGGTCTTGGTGTAAATGTAATTTCTTTCAATGAATCTTCAATTGAAATATCCGGACTAAACCCACTCTTTCCAAGGCCAGTCTCATTTGCAAGCCGTTCTATAATGTCCCTTATAGTATCGTAAGTAAGTTCTCCGGCAGCAGGAACATATCCGTTTTTCCTGCCGAAAACCTTGTTACCTCTGTGTATGACTGATTCCAAGACGATGTCCGTTTCCTCGAGTACAAGTATCTTTTCCAGGCTATCTACGAAATCAAATAGTCCTTTTTCAACAGGATTAATCTTGATGACCTTGTATATTGGTATTTTGTATAACATATTGAGTTCGTGGACAACATCTGCAGTAATTGAAAATGTCATGCCTGAGGCCACTATACCGAACTTGCCTTTTGGCGGAGGGTTTTTATCGCTTGGTTTTACAACCCCCACTTTCCCCTCTATACCGTCTTTTAATCCTTTGGTATGTGTACCAAACCCTCCGCTCTGTAAAAATATCCCCTCGTTCAATACGACCTTTCTCGTGCCAGGTTTGTAAAGACCAATATTTTCCCTTGCATGGCTCACCCTATGGGTAGGACGGACAACTACTGGAACCTTGTGTTTATATGAATATTCCATGGCATGGTATGCTACATCACCGGCTTCCCTTGGTGAGCACGGGTCGAATACAGTCACACCCATAAGCGTAGCTATCAACCTTGTGTCCTGTTCTGTCTGGGAAGATTGAGGTCCCGGGTCATCGCAACAGATGATGACAAGCCCGCCTTTTATCCTTTTTCGCCTTGCAGACAGAAAAGATGGAAATGCCACATTCAAGCCAACCTGTTTCATCATGCACGCCGCTTTTTTTCCCGTTAAGGCGGCACCAAATGCAACCTCAAAGGCGCATCGCTCATTTGTGGACCATTCGGCATGTATGTGTCCGCCCTCTCTTTTGTTAAATTCAATGATGCCTGGTATTATCTCGGAACTTGGGGTACCTGGATAAGCCGCTGCAAGCTCCAACCCTGCCTCTACGAGACCCCTTGCTATACTGTAATTTCCAATCATAACTTCCATCTTTATATTACCCACGATTCATCCTCCAAGACAAAGCATCTCATTCAACCTGGGATTGATATCCTGCATCAAATATCTCGAGATTTTTTTCAACAAGCTTAGATTTTGTTTTTTCTTTTATCGTTTCCCTGAGGGCATTGACATTATATGGAGCTTTTCCAACATTTGCAAAGAACCCAAGAAGCGCCATATTAGATGCCTGTATCGACCCTTTGCTGCTTGCAATACCGTCAGCATCGACAAGATGGCAATCAACACGCCTTGCCTTCAAAAGTTCATCTACCCTAACAGGAAGCGTTTTTTTCCGCGTATTTATCAAAGCGGTCCCGCCCTTCTTCAAAAAAACAAGGTTTCTGTAAAATTCACTTTCTTCAAAGGCAAACAAAATATCGGCGTTTTCCCTTCCTATTAGAGGGCTATTGCAATCACCTATTTTTATAAGTGAGACAACAGAGCCACCTCTCTGGCTCATACCGTATTCATCTGATGCCATAGCCTTCATACCAGCCTTTACAGCGGTCTCTATCAGCATTGTTGAAGCAAGGAGGACCCCCCTTCCCCCTATACCAGTGCATACGATTTCAAGTTTCATGGTCACTCCTGGTATTATCGAATTGTAAAAATTGAACACCGAACAGTAAGCGGCAGTAAATTGGCAAAATCCTGTATTTGATTAGCAATTCTGTTTTTGCAATCTGCAACGATCTTTTATTTGTCATATAATCCCCCTGTAGAACAAAACAGTCAGTGCATCGCTGTTTATAAAACTTTCAATGTCCGTGGTATCATTGATGTGGTGATAGTTATAAAAACCGAATCCATCCATTATGCGTCTGATCTCATCTTCTTTTTCGTTTGTCAAAATGAGCAGTACATATGAGGAGTTGTTATACAGGGTATTTACAAAGGCAGGCATGCCGGAATGAAAAAAATGTTCCTCAAACGTTATTGCAAGTACCTTTCTTTTAGGTTCCAGCTTTTTGATGCCGTGCGCCATATTTATTGAAGATGCAGCACCGAGCTTATCTCTAATGATTTCAAAACCATACATAGTCTCTTCAGGCTTTGGTGTTTTGGGAACCTCCTTTAAGTGTTCGGTCTTAACCTTTGTCATATCTGGAATTTGCATTTGAAGAACCGGATATTCCCCTTCTATCACATATACATCTTCAACACATTGCATAAAGTCATCAACAAGTTTTAGAGGTAATGGATAAATAGTTGAAAGGAAAAGCACATTTGTATCTTCCGAATAGAATTCAAGAAACTCCTTTTTATTTGTAATAATTCCTGTTTTGCTACCGCGTATAATCTTCGAGTTGCCCTCGTAACCTTCAAATTCTTTCCTTATCTTTTCTGTTTTATCGTTGATGAGTTGATGAAGTTGAAATCTAAATTTTGGAGTAGCAGCCCAACGGCCTGGGTTTTTTTCAAATAAAGAAAAACCAGATCCTGTTTCTCGCATCCCGTAACTCAAATCATTATCCTTTGCCTCTTGTATTTCACTTGTTTCTGTTTGAACTATCACGGGTATCTGATATTTTTCAGAAATATAATATGCGTATTGAATGGTTTTATTCAATAAATCTGGATATATAGATACGATAACGGGGAGTTTTGAAAACGGTCCCAAGGGGGTGACCTCTTCATCGGTATCCTTCATGCACATCAAAACAAACCCGCCGATGACACCTGTATAAGCTGAGCTCATAAGGGGATCAAGGGCTTCATAGAGTCCCTCGGTAGAAAAAATACATGCCGTCCTTTTTGATAAAATCCCCCCGGCGAGGGCAAGTTCATATGCAACCTTTTCGTTTATCGAGACTTCATAGTGGAATGAAGCATTTGCATCCTTTAGCGACCCAAGAGTGTTTCCAATCGATCTGTTTGTAGTGTATATAAGTCTTGTACCGTTACCAATCAGTGCTTCACATAAATTATCATGCATAACTTTTCCTTTTTGAACTTAACTAAATAATGATTGCCAAGAGGTATCCTAATTTTCTCAAATCAATTTTCTCAATATTTCTATTCCCTTGAGCAGGTTTTCCTCGCTAGCAGCGAATGAAATACGTACATTAGATTTCTTTTTCGAAAAAACGCTGCCAGGAATGATAAAAAGATTGTTTTTCAGTGCCTTTTCTACGAACTTATCACCGTTTCCTCCAGGCACCTCTGGAAATATAAAGTATGCACCCTTTGGTTTAACAACATTATACTTATCCTTTATACCCTCATAGATTAGGTCTCTTTTTCTTTTGTAATCTTTGATTAAGGCATTTGTATCGTAGTCTAGGGCATAAAGGGCAGCCTTCTGGGCAAAGGAATTGACACTGCTGAATGCGTATTGTTGCATAGTCACCATGCATTGGATTAGTTCTTTTGAACCAGCAACATAACCGATTCTCCAACCTGTCATTCCCCATGTTTTTGAAAAACCACCGAATGTAATTGCTCTATCGTAAAGTTGACCGAGATAAACCCTTTCAATGTCATCATAAACAAATTTGTCATAGATATCATCTGAGAAGACAAGAAGGTTCTTCTCTTTTGCCACCCTCGCCACCATTTCGAGTTCTTCTTTTGAATGAACCATGCCTGTGGGGTTATTGGGGCTGTTGATCAGAATTATCTTTGTTTTGTCGGTAATTGCAGCCCTTAATGCGTCTTCCTCCAATGTGAAATCTGGATATGTGTCCACAAACACAGGCTTGCCACCCAAAAGCGCTATCTGATACTCATAAAGCACAAAATATGGGTCGGGGATTACCACTTCATCGCCGGGATTCAACGTTACCATAAGGGCAAGAAGTAGTCCGCCAGTCACACCCGCTGTAACGATAACATCATCGCATATTATCCCTCTTTTTTTGAGCATACGAAATATCTTTACCCTTAGTTCTGGTATGCCGCCAGAAGAGGTATATTTATTAAATCCGGCATTAATCCATTTTATACCTTCTTCTTTTACGGGTTTGGGTATATCAAAGTCAGGTTCGCCTATACTCAGGTTTATAGGGTTTTTTACTTTGTTTGCAAGGTCGAATATTTTTCTGACCCCCGATGGTCTCATGTTCATCACTCTATCAGACAGAAACACTATTTCCTCCTAATCCTTTTCAACCAAATTATTAACTAACTCCACAATCCTTTCAAGCCTTGTTTTAGGCAAAGAAGCAAAATAATTAAAAAACCCCTCTTCCCCCATCAACCCCT
>ENA-UPSM01000151-UPSM01000151.1-activated-sludge-metagenome-genome-assembly--contig:-NODE-151-length-99513-cov-13.105250_pt1 | contig 99513 bp, 79 predicted proteins | sample MGYA00238181_ERZ773283 | MGnify/ENA primary metagenome ERZ773283 (study PRJEB29023, sample SAMN05720199) | activated sludge metagenome | isolation source: Anaerobic digester | place: Japan... | reverse complement strand
GACACTATAAAATGAAATAGATGTTTTTTGTTTTTCATAAAGTTTTCTCCTTTTTCTTTAATATATATAACAACTAAAAATAGAAAACTCTTTACAAAAATTTGGATAAATTTTTAGAAAATGACGAATAATTTATTAAATTAGGAAAAATGCTCCATATGTGTCAATTTGAATAATAAGAAGCGAGAACTATTAATAAAAAAAAGCCCGGTTATACGCCGGACTTGGATTATGCTTTAGTTTATACTACGCATTAGTTTCGGTATATTCGGCCATTCTGGCTACTAAACCGTCCATAGTATCAATTTTAGCAAGTTCGTCTCTTGGGATCTTTATTTTTAATTCTCTCATTGTGTTAGATACTATTTCGACTATATCGAGACTGTTAGCTCCCAAATCAACCATAGATTTTGTAATAACGATATCTTTTTCTTCTACCTCATCTTCCAGTTGTTCCATGATATATTTTTTTAAAACTGAAAAAACTTGATCTTTTGTCATTAAAACATCTCCTTGTATAAAATATATCTGTAGTTTATATAATTAATATTAAAAAAAATCAATAAGAAACTATAATAATTTACTAGTGTACATCTTTTCTATGATATTTTTTACCTCAGGTTGATTAAAAGATATTTTATGCATAAAATCTTCATGAACGCGGGCTTCTTGAAGCAGCTGCCTTTTCTTAAGATTCATAGAATATTTTAAAATTTCGGTTGTTCCGCGCGGTTTTTCCGATATTATTTGAGCCAATTCGATCGCTTTAGGCATAACTTCGTCTTTGGGTAAAACGTAGTTAACAAGCGATTTTTGACCAAAAAATCTGCCTTTATAAAGTTTTCCGGTAAATATCATCTCGTTTGCAATAAACTCGCCGACCAAACTCTGAAGAAAGCGCGTAAACCCCATACCGGGTGTAAATCCTAGATCTGTAAACCCTCCGCCGTACATCATTCTTTCAGACATAACGATCATATCGCAACACAGTCCTACTACCAGTCCGCCTCCTACCGCTCCCCCTTCCATAGCGGCGATAGTCGGAACCGGAATTTGCAGGATTAATTCTGATAAAACAAGGTCTTTTACGGATAAATTTCCTTTAAAAAGTTTCATTAACTCGCTTTTTGCGGCTCCGGCGCAAAAAATATCGGGTAGTCCTTTGAAAATCACGGTTTTAAAGTTTTTGTTTTCAATGACTTCGTTTAGTTTGAGTATCATCTCTTCTATAAATTCTTCGGTAAAAGTATTTTTATTAACGGCGTCTTTCATATTAAAAATACCTATAGTATCCGAGTAATTATCAATAGTTATCAAATTGTTATTCATAAAATCTCCCAAAAAAATATTATGATATTTTTTACCAAAAAAATTAATAAAAGTAAATAGTTATTATTTAAGAAAATACGCCCGTCGGTTTTTTAAGAGGATAATTTATCGATTAAAACACCTGTCTCATATACGTCGATTTTTATCTTTAACATCGCGCGCATCGGGTACGTGCGAGCTGTAGTCCTGATTCTTCGACAATCTCAGAATGACAAGGCAAAGGGGAAGTTGAGGGGTAAAATTGACACATATGACGCTAAGAATAAATTTGACACATATGGCGTCATTTTCTCGCCTCAAAAAACCGACGGGACGCTAAGAAAATTAACCGATATATATTTTAAAATTTTAGATATACTTAATAAATCTATAAAATTTTAAACATAAGACTATTTAAGTTATAATATATCCTTATCCGATAATTTAGAGAACTTTTATTTTATCGAGGATTATTGTGTTAAACAATTATTATAATATTGCTAAGAAGATTATAAAACTGCTCTCTCTATGCGCTTTTTTCCTGTTATTTACCGGAAATCTTCAGAAAGATTATAGACTTATATTTTTTAGATTTGGCCCCGAAGATCTTCTGCTAAAAGTATTTCCCGATAATAAAGACAAAACTGACGAAAACAACACCGATTATATAATGTCTAAAATCGAGAATGGGAACGCTCATATTTTTTTGGTTAAAAAATCCCCGAACGAAAGAAACATTGTCGATTACAAATATAAAATTGTTTTATACAAACCTCAATTAATAAACGGCAAAACAATCAATATTCCGATATATTCGTTTAGCGTTTATTTTGACGACGACGACGTTGTTGTCGTATACGAACCTTCAAAAGCGTTGCCAAAAGAGATAAAAGAGAATAATCTGGAGAAAAAATTTGCCAGAAGCCCGGGTACTAATATTTATTTTTTGAAAGACTATAACGGCGAAGATTTTATGTTGAAAGAGAGGATGCGTAAGGTTAAATTTCTGGGGAAAATAAAAAACGCTAACGGAAGTTATACTAAAATAACCGACGATTATAAAATCAATATAAAACTTATTAAAAAAGACGACGTTAACGATTTTGGTTCTTCTGAAAATGCCGACAGTATTAACTCGTTTATTATTCCTATAAATTACGATATAATCGTCGGGCTTGCTCCGTACAAAATCGAAACTGAAAGTTTGAAAGAGAGGTATATATTGCATTCAATAGTCGTCGATAAAGAGGAAAAAACCGATACTTTTATTCATTTTGCCGAGGTATGGGATACGATGTACGAACAGGAATTAATATTTGTCGACGACGGGTATTTCATCGACTTTAAATTTGATAAAAATCTTTACAATTTGGAATATTCATTCGACGACGGCGACGTAAACAGATACGATATTTCGCCGTTATCAATATCTATCAAGGAAAACGGCGGTAAAAACCTTAAAATTTGCTTGATTGCTAAAGATTTTGCCGTTAAATACCTAAAAAATCCAACTACGTTAATTAACTGCTATTTGTCTTCGGATATGAAAGCGATTGAAATAGGTAAAAGAATTAGTTATGAATATCCGAATGCTGAAATACTTGAAGACGGCTCTATTTATATCAAACCGGATTTTAATAAAACGCCTTTTGCAATATTGTCTTCGCCTATAAGAACCAAAATAAAATACAAACTCCTCGATCCTATATATTCTGAAGCTAACGGCGAATATAAGGAGATAGGGGAGACTCCGATATTTTTTGACAATTTGGATTATGGTAAATATGCGTTTGTAGCGTATTGGTATGAAAAAGACGAAAGAACTTTACTGGTGAATTACGTTACCGAGGAGAGCGTAGTCGAGTTTTCAGACCCAAAATCTAAGAGATATATTTCCGATATAAAATATTTTCAAAAGAATGAAACTTCGATTCCGTATATCGAGTTTAATAGAGAAATGGTCGGTAAAAAGAAGAATCCGTTAATATCCGCCGACGCTTCTCCGGACGAATCGGAAATAAAAGAGGATATTGACGTTGATTTAGATTTAACGAAAAATTTAACGAAAAAAGAGGAAGAAAATATTTTTACGCCGGATATTGAAAATAAAAGCGACAAAATCGAAAAGGCCGAAAACGATTTAACTGCCGATAAAATCGTTCCAAGTAGAGATAAAGTCGAAGCGACAACAGATAAAACAGTTGTAGAAAATTCGGAAAGTAAAAATATTCAAAAAAAAGCAGACTACGATAGCGGTTATATTCCTATTAAATTTCAATCTATAAAAAAAGACGGTAAAAATTCGTTTTATATTCAGATAGCTTCTTACAAATTGAGAAAAGAAAACGTCTATTATATCGAATGTTTTGGCGACTTTTTTATAGCCGAATATAAAAGTAAATACGGTAAAAATTTTGAAAACAATCCAAAAGTAGCGTATAAAGACGTAGAAGGAGAAAAATATTTAGCGCTGTTGTTGGGACCGTTTGATTATAACGTCGCCGAAAGCTATCTGCCTAACGTCTATCTTTTAGCGGAGGACGCGTTTATGGTAAGTCAAAGCGCTTTTGAGGAGTATAGATAATGCCGTTAAGGATAAAGGATTTTCTAAAAAAATGTATACTCAATAGAAGAAATTTTATTTTTATATGTTTGATCGTTATAATTTTTGCGTTTTCAAGTTGTAAAGAAAAAGTTTTGATAATTGTAGATAACTCCGTTGAAAAAAATGAAAAATGCGGCAGTTTTATAAACAAAATAAAGAGTTACGTTAAATCTAAACAAGATGCCTCGATAGAATATGAAACAATTGTAAAAGAAAAAGGATACGATGAATTTTTAAAGAATCCAAGAACGTATATCGACGGAGTTTCAAAAGGCAAAAAAAAAATTGGGACAATTATAGCGATAAAACCGTATAAAAACAGATATTCTCAAAAGATGGAGTATCTGGTTTCGTTAGGAACTACAAACTCTGATCCGAACAAAAACGATTCCTCAACGGACGCGGTTAAGGGGTTTGAGGACGTAGAAAAAAAACTAAATGCGATACTAAAAAATAAAAAAATAACGGAAGTTAAGTCGATTTTATCCTGGGGAAAAGAACTAGAAAGCTTAATCGAACTGGATATTGATTATAGTCTATATAAAAATTGGTCTCAGACAAATTTCAGGACGGCGTTAGTAAAGTTTGTCGAAGCTAACTCTAATAGAAAATTCGATTTGGTTGAGTCAAATACAAGAATTACAGACATAGATAAAATAACCGCCGATCCTAAAAGTTATTTTGACGATAAAATTGATCGCGGCGTTTACGATTACGCTCAATTGTATTATGTAAAACCGTTCTTAACCGAAGATACTAAGAAATTGGAATTTGAAGTAACTTTTTTAAGTTCGTTAGTCGGAGAAGGCGCGACAATTGTTTTGGAAAAACAGGTTATCTTTCCAGATCTGATTTTTGACGAAATAAAAACCGGAATTAACGATAAAAAAATAGTTTTCGATGAATGTTTAACCGGTTATTCCTTGAAAAAAGAGAAAAAGATTTTGTTGGAAAATTTTGAATTTAAGAGCTATACGGAAATAATAAATTCTAAAGGGGTATATGCGCTAATAAAATCTATCGGTCAGATATATACCGATGATTACTTAAACATAGACGACGTCTTGACAGATAACAAACTTGATTTTTCAAAGATAAAGTTGTCGTTAATATTCGATCATATTAATAAGAGCGACGGGGCGAAATTGTTTTATAACGAGAAAGGAGAAAGTTTATCGGTTAAAATCATCTTTTTTGAGTATATTAAAACCGGCGGGCAAAAAATAAGAATACTTTACGGTCCTATTAATGAAAAAGAATATGAAAACGTTGTCGTCAAATTAAGAACTTGCGGTATAACGTGCGCAAACGAGATGATTTATCCTTACGATTTAAAATGACGTATCTCTTTAAAGTCAATTTTATTGAAAATATCTAATATTTCATTGAATTTAACATATTTTTTTAGCGCTTCTTTATCGATCTTACTTAACAGTAATATTTTTTCAGGATTTTCGCTGAATACCGAACTCGGAGCGATGGAATTTATTCTTTTTGCGACTCCCTCTCTTGAATCAATAATTCTGACGTTGGGTCCGAAAAAATCTTCTATTTCCTCGAATAAAAATGAGTAATGCGTGCATCCTAATGCCAGCGCATCTATTCCAACCTCTTTAAAATACGACAACTCTTCTGCGACAATGTTTTTTACGGTATCGGTCGGATAAAAATTCTCGGCGGCTTCGACTAATTTACGCGACGATTTTAAAAACACTTCCTTATTTTTTGCAAATTTTGTTATTAGATTTTGAATATAATTCTGCTTGATTGTCGACTCGGTCGCTATAACGCCGATTTTATTATTTTTTGTTAGCGAAGCCGCCGTCTTTATAGCCGGAACTGTGCCTACAATTTGAGGAACTCCGTCGGCGGATCTTAGTATATCGATTGCGTTTACCGAGGCGGTATTGCATGCGATCGCGATTAATGAAATCTTAAATTCATCTTTCAAAGTAAAATAAATGCTCAAAAGAATTTCGGCTATATCGCCTTCAGATTTTACCCCGTAAGGAAAATTGTAATTATCGGCAAAATATATCACGTTGGCGTTTTGCTTTAACGATAAAAAATATTTTAATATTGACAAACCGCCTATACCGGAGTCGATAAATAAAATAAATTCTCTCTCTTTTGTCTCTTTTGTTATCATAAAGTTTATCTTATTTTTTCTTTAAAGAAGCGATAAATAAATCTATTTTTTTCTCGTCGACCTTAAAATTATTTTTTTCAATTACGTCGCGATAAAAATCATATTTTGACTCGGCGGAATAACTGTCCGATATTTTTTGAATAATAAATTCTTTTACTTCATTTATAGGCTGAACGTATTCTTTACCGTTATCAAGCGTAAATGTGAACAAAGTTTTTTTATTATTGTTATAAAAACTTACTATTTCTAAGTCGGTAATAGATCTGTTTTTTACATTTCTGGCGATATATTCGTTTCTTAAAAGAAATTCTTCTTCCTTCTTTATCCTATCTTTGTATTCTGCGGAATTTAATAGAGAATCGGAGTTTAATTTCTTTTTTATTATTATACCCAGCGATAAATTTTTAACTAATCTTATAAGTTCTTCAAACGTCGGTTCCGGAAACGCCCCGTTTTGCCTGAGTTTATCGACGGACTCAAAAGCGTTTTTTCTCGTTATAATTTCGTCTTCGTATTGGGCTACAATCTCGTCGTCGTAAACCTTTTTCTTGAGCGTTTCGATATTCAATTTATATTTTGAGTCCGATAGTAGCTTTTCGTACCATTCGTTCTCATAATACTCTTCCTTAGCTTTATAAATATCGTCTCCGATTCGTTTGTCCGACAACAACTCTCCAAGCTCGACTTCCCGGATATTATCGACGTATAAAAGGTGAAGCCCGGCCGACGTCTCTACAATGCCGCTAACTTTACCTACCGTTATTTTTTCGAGCGCTCTATCAATCTCCTCTTCCATAACGCCAAGTTTGATCTCCCCGACAAATCCGCCCTTGACGGAAGTAACGTCGTCCGAATATTTGGCCGCGGCGTTTTTAAACTGATCCAAAGTTTTAATAGATTTTGATAAACTATTTAGAAGATTTTTTGAAGAAGCTATTTTTGATTCGTCCGGTATATCCGTTCTTTTAACAATCTGGTATAGAGAGTATATTTTTTTATACCTATGGTAATCCGCTTCTACGATAAATATTTTATCCAATACGTTCTTTTTCTTCAAAATTTCAAAACCAATATTGTTTCTTGAATCTTGAAGTTTTTCCTTAAATTCAGATTCTTGAGAGATACCGGAATTAATAGCCTCTTCAAGCAAAATATTTTCCAGAGCAAGTTTCCGGGCTACTTTCACAAAATCGTTATTTGACGATAACTCGGATTTTTCTTTGTTCGTATAACCGTCGATTTCGACTTTCATATCCTTGAAAGTAATAAATCCGCCGTCGTATGTTGCGACAATTCGATTATCGTTTGAGCCGCAACCTACAAATAGACAGATTAAAACCAAATAGAGCAGAAAAGCCGGTTTGTTACGAAAGCTATGTTTTTTCAAAGTTAATTCCAGTTTTTTATAAAGATTGAATTACCGTTATCAAAGCGGCGTTCATAATATCTGTAACTTTTGCCCCTCTCGACAAATCGTTTACGGGTTTGTTAAGTCCCTGCATAATCGGTCCGAAAGCCTGAGCGCCGGCCAATCTTTCAGTTACTTTATAACAGATATTGCCGGCGTTAAGATCGGGGAAGATAAATACGTTGGCTCTCTCCTTCGTAAACGGAGAATCCGGAGCTTTTTTTAGCGCTACTTCGGGAATAAAAGCCGCGTCGAACTGAAGCTCTCCGTCGATAACCGCCGATAATCCCATATCCCGAGCTTTTTGTTTCGCTTTAGCGGTAGCGTTTTTCATCTTATCGACAAAGGGGTGCTTGGCGGAGTCTCTTGTCGAAAAGGAGAGCATCGCCACTCTCGGTTCATGCCAAAACTGTTTTGCCGTTATCGCCGTCGTTATCGCTATTTCAGCGAGAGTATCCTCGTCCGGATCTATATTGACGCCGCAATCGGAGTAAAACAGAACTTTATCGGGGAAAACTTCGAAAAACAGGCTTGAAACGCGGGAAATCCCTTTAGCGGTTTTGATAATCTCAAAAGAGGGTATAAAAGGTTTGGTTTCAGAATTAATTCCCGATACCATGCCGTCGGCTCTGCCCATTCTGACAGCCATAGCTCCGAAAAAATGCGTTTTTTTCATCTGCTCTTTGGCAAAATCCATAGTAATATTTTTATGTTTCCTAAGTTCAAAATACTCGGCGCAATACTTATCGTAGTCCTTGTCCTTTAAAGGCTCTATGATCTCGACAAAACTCAAATCGGCGCCGCAAATTTTTGCCGCCGCTTCAATTTCGCTTTTATCGCCCATTACTATAGATTTAGCGAGAAGTCCCTCTTTCTTTAGTCTGTAAGCCGCTTCGAGGATCTTAGCGTCTTTTCCTTCCGGGAATATAATCGTTCGAAGATTTTTTTTACATTCCGAAGCCAATTTTTCTAAAAAGTTCATATGCCTGCTCCAATTATAATTTTTCTATTTCGCAAAAATTATAATAAATAAATTGAATTATTACAACAAAAAAAGGAAAGAAATTTGTCCCCCTCAGTTTTTACGTAGAGTAGACGTATCTGGGATAATTTTCGATCAGGAGCGTGTATAACAGCTGTTTTCGGGCGGTTATATTTAACAGTTGTGTCATTTTATCCAAAAAGTCGTTTTTCAATTTATCCATCTTCAATTTCTTACCAATAAGCTCAAGAAATCCTTTCAACCCGTATTTCACGACGCCGTCATAAAAAAACAATATAATATCGCGAACCGTCGAAGCCATACCGAATTCGTTATACAAAGAATGCCATCTTTTTATTTGAAGATAGTCCGATTCGCTGATTCTAAGGTATTTATCCAGCCTTTTATCGTCGGTATTATCTATAACGGCGTATTCGGAGCGATGATTCCCAATTATTCTCTTCATTTTTGGGATTTTTTTGTCAATGAGGCGAAACATAGTTTCAAATAACTCGCTGAACGTATTAATTTTGAACTCCTTTAGCAGAAAATCTATGACATTGGTATTCATAGATTCTGACACTATAAAGTGAAATAGATGTTTTTTGTTTTTCATAAAATTTTCTCCTTTTTTCTTTATATATATAACAACTAAAAGTAGAAAACTCTTTACAAAAATTTGTATAAATTTTTAGAAAATGACAAATATTTTACTGATTAAAAATATTTATCCCATATGTGTCAATTTTCTCTACTTTCCAAAGCGCTAAAAGTAATGAAATTACCTTATCCGAAAATATCTGTTTCATATGTGTCAATTTATTCTTAGCGCCATATGTGTCAATTTCTCTCCACAAAAAACCGACGGAGTACTTAATGCGGATAAATTTAAAAAAATGTTTAATTTTAAAAATTATTTTTATTAATATATAAAAATTCGTCAATTTTTCTTAAAATTCTTGACTAAAATAGACGATTGCGCCATTCTTAATAATATCAATCAGGGAGCGGATATGTCAAGCGACGTTTATTTTTGCTCGATGGAGAATAAAAGATACAAATCCCCGTTGGAAAAGATCAAAAAACTTTTAAATAAGTGCGAAATTAAAAAAAGGTTTCAAAGAAACGAGCTCATAGCCGTTAAAGGGCATTTTGGGGAGTACGGCAATACGGCGTTTATCAGACCGATTTTTTTAAGACCGGTTATCGAAATATTGAAGGAGATGGGGACAAAGCCGTTTTTGACAGATACAAACACTTTGTACGCCGGTATGCGCGCAAACAGCGTCGATCATCTTCATTGTTCGACGGTTAACGGATTTAACTATTCGACCCTACAAATTCCGACGATTATAGCCGACGGGCTTCGAGGAGAGAACAGCGTCGATTTTGAGGTAAATCTTCCGCTATGCAAAAAGGTAAAACTTGCTTCGGATATTATTCACTCGGACGGAATGGTTTGCGTATCTCACTTTAAAGCGCACGAGATAGCCCGAATAGGCGGCGCGATAAAGAATCTCAGCATGGGGTGCGCGAGCAGGCAGGGCAAACTTGATATGCACTCCAACGCGCGTCCGTTTGTTAAAGAGAAAAACTGTACTTCCTGTAAAAAATGCGTTTCGTCGTGCCAAGTAGCCGCTATCGAGGCGCGCGAGAAGGCGTTTATTCGTAGCGATATATGCGTCGGATGCGCCCGATGCGTATCAATTTGTCCCGTCGGGGCTATACGGATCGACTGGAACGCCTCGAGCGACAGCGTCCAGAAGAAAATGGCGGAGTACGCTTACGGAACGGTAACGGCGCTTAAACATAGGGTAGTTTTTGTAAATATCTTGACTGCAATAAGCGACGGATGCGATTGTTATCCCGGCAATAGCGCGCCCGTTACGGGGGATATCGGCTTTTTGGCGTCGCTCGATCCGGTCGCGATAGACCGCGCCAGTTACGATCTGGTTATCAAAAATTGCGGAGGGGAAGACCCGTTTGGGAAAGTCTATCCGCATATTGATTCGCAAATTCAATTTGATCACGCAAAAGCTATCGGTTTGGGTAGCGTTGAATATAATTTTATAACTCTGGAGTAAATTATGAAAAAAATCGCATTATTTTACGTATTATTGACTGTTTTTGTCTCATTAAACATTTTTGCGGAAGACGAAAAAATACTTCCCGAACTCAACGACAATTTAACGGACTATTCTTTCGCGTCCGATCTTGAAATCGAAGTTATAAACGAGCTTAATATCGCAAGAACTCATCCCAAATTTTACGCAGACTTATTGACCGAGTATAGAAAATATTATTCCGGTAAATATCTGGATATCCCCGGTCGGGTTACTATTGCGACAAACGAGGGGACTAGAGCGGTAGACGAAGCGATCCAATTCTTAAAAAAACAGCTGGAATTAAATCCTTTCAGATTTTCTAAAGGAATGTCACTCGGCGCTAAAGACCACGTTACAGATCAAGGACCGACCGGAGCTACGGGGCATAACGGCTCCGACGGAAGCAGTCCCTTTGATAGAGTGAACAGATATGGAAAATGGCAATTCTACGCCGGAGAAAATATTGACTACGGCAATAAAGTTGCTCGGGAAATAGTATTTTCCTTAATAATCGACGACGGAGTAAGAAGTCGAGGACATCGAAAAAATATTTTCAATCCCCGTTTTACTACGGTCGGCGTCGCTTGCGGCAAACACGCCGTTTACAACTATATGTGCGTTATGACCTTTGCCCAAGCATATCTCGAAAACGAGGCGAAAGAAGAGTAGGAGATAGGGGAGTAAAGATATTTGCTCCATATGTGTCATTTCCTTCCTTAACGCCATGCGCGTCGAGTTTTTATACGACAATTGTCGCGCATTATCGACGCGACGCATATGCGATGTAGCGTTCTTTGATGAAAAATTGACATATATGGGACAAATAAAATGACACATATGCGTCATTTTTTTCCACACCACGCCAAAAAAACCGACGGGGAACTATTACTCTTTATAATTTATTTCTATATTAAAATCGAATAGAATATCTTTTGAACCGGTTGTTTTAATAACAAAATTGGGAGATATTTTAAAAGATAAGATTGAAACGTTCCAATCGATTTTGTTAAAACTTAGCGATATTAATTTGTTTTTCGCGTATATATAAATGTCTTTTAACGATTTAATGCAAATAGCTTTATCGGCGCAGAAGCTTTCAAAAATGTTGCCTTTTAGTTTTAATTTTCCGGTTAAAATCGTATCTTCCGGAATAAATAATATTTTCTTTTTTAAATCAATTGTAATCGCTTTTTTTGATTTATCGTTAAATACCATTCCTTTTTCTAAGAAAACTATCTCCCTATCGTCTTTAATTTTTTTAAATTTTGCCGTTTTAAGTTTATCCTCTTTTAATTTAAAAGATATTGTATAGATAATGTTTAATAATTTATTGATTTCGTCATGTTTTACGTCAAAACAATAATCTCCAAAAAAATATTCTTCATTGGTATTTTCATTTTGATTGGCGTCGTTCATTTTAAAAATCAACCAATTTTTACTATCTAACGATAAATATATATCATTTTTTATAAAGGTAATATAAAACTGCCTTTTTATAATAAAAGAGTTGTTATCGAGAGAATAAAAAAGATCGGAAACTTTTTCTTTTTTGCTATAAATTCTAATTTCGGAGTTTTTATAAAACGACAAAATATTTTCATCGGCGCCTATTTCGTTTAAAATATTTTTTTGTTCTTTCGCGTTTCCGACCGCCGCGTTAAGTCTTGATAATAACGTTGATATTCTACTGAAAAGAGAAGTTTCAACAGCTCGTTCCGGCGGAGCGCCGCAAGATAATAAAGAAACGAATAATAATAAAAAAAACGGTTTTATAATTCTTTGCATAGTTATATTATTATAGTCTGAAAAAAATCATTTACAAGTAAGTATATGAATATTTTACAATATTTTTAATGTTTTCATGGCTCTAACGTTTATTTGCCTTTTTTGATATACTTTGTACCGAAAGGAAGAATAGCCTTATCAAGAGTTTTAGCGTCGTATAGCTGTTTTAAATCGACGGTAGAATTTACAAACGCCGCCGAAGACAAATCCGCCCCATAAAACGTAGCGCCCGTTAAATTTGAATTTGAAAAATCCGCTTTTTTTAAATTTGCGCCGTTAAAATTTACATTGCTTAAATCAAGACCGGATAGATCAAGATTTTCCAGATTTGAATAGCTAAAATCGGCATTGTATAAAATAGCGTTTTTCATTGTTGAATTTCGTAAATCCGTATGGCTTAAATTTGAATAGCTAAGATCGGCTTCGGTAAAATTTGCTTTTTTTAGCGTCGAGTATTCAAAATTGGATTTTGAAAAATTTGACTTCGTAAAATTTGAAGAAGAGAGATTTTTGTAAGAAAAATCTTTTCGGGAATTATCTTGCAGAGAAAAATCAAATTTAGTTTGAGCGCAAAAAGACGTGAAAAACGATAAAAACAAAAGACCGCTCAGATATAACCTACTCATAAATATCCGTATCTAATATCCAATATAGATGAAATCATTTTTTTAGCGCTAAAATACGCAATTATTTAATATTTCGAGCCGTATAACTATTCAGTTCGTTTTTCTCATATATAGGCAACTCTGAAGTTTCCGTATATACGTATTTGGAACCGATCGGAAAACTTGTTCCGTTCTCTCCCAGTTTGCCGATAAGACAACCGTATGGAAGACTCGAAAATTCTCTCTTTTTATTTGCGTCCAACTCTTCCGAATCAAGCCCCTCCGGACTAAAATAAATATAGTAATCGTTTAAGGGAGCTTTATGCCCTATAGAGCCGACAAACGCTTTAGCTAAAAATTTGTTACTCAAAAAGTTCGTTATTTCTTTATTCTGCGCGGTAACGCTGTTTTCAATGAAAGTAAATTCGTCTTTGCCTTTTTTGTCGTATCCCCACATAAGCAAACTCAAATATATAACGCCCGCGCTCCATGTTTTATTGCCGCATTTGTATATTTTAAAAATAGAATTGTTCTCGATATTCTTTAAAAGTATAGGAGATATAAAAACCTCCTTGCCTAAAACGTCCGATATGTCGTACTTTAAGCCGTCGTAACCCGTAGGCATCCCGTTTCTCCCTAAAGAGCACAGATTAATCGATTCCTCGTCTTTTACAAGGTGAGTGCCGGCGTTAATTCCAAAAGATAATAGAGGATTAATGTCGATACTTGTATCGAACCAACCTGAATTAACGTCGCGCGCTTTTATCGGCGTAATTTTGGCGTTTTTTGCAATCTTATTATCGTTAACTACCTGAATAAAAAATTCCCCTTTGAAGTTGTCGGCCGACAAGTCTTTTGCGTTAGGAATATTAAATTTAAGGAATAGATGAGGTATCTCCGGTTCGCCAATTTTTAATAAAATAGACTTTTCCGTAGTCTCTTCCAGATTTGTCGCAACCAAGCTTATCTTATAGTATCCCGGTTTATATACAGACAAAAGAACGTTTAACGGGTTTTTACCCACTTCAAGGAAGTAATTTTTAGACTCAATTTTTTTAATAGTCGTAGCCGGTCGGTCTTTTACGGCGATATTTTCTATAGAGGTCAAATCGCGAATATCAAGCTCTATCGATTCGACAAACCATTCGTAAAAAATATCCTGCTCTACATTTTTTTCGTTAAGCTGAGCGAATAACTCGACGTCGACCTGATATTTGCCTGCTTTAGGAACTCTATCGATAACTTCATTAATGCTAATATCCTTTATCTCTAGAGGCGCTTCTTTATCGTCCTCGTTAGTAGAACATCCCAGAAGAAAAATGATAAAAATAAAAAAACAACCAATCTTTTTAATTAAATCCATAAGATTTCCCATCGTATATTCTAGCGCATATTGTAAAAAAAGTCAAATATAGCGTCTAAATTTGTTGAAAAAAAAATGAAAAAAACGCAATTTTTTTAAAAATTATATAATCAAAACATTTTGAAGGCAGACGCTCGCGCATATTTTAGATCCGCGCGTTTGTTAATGTAAATTGACACATTTGTTGTCATAAATTGACACATTTGTTGCGCAATAACCTAGACAATTGTCGCGCTAAAATTTGTTTAACGGCGCAAGTTTACAACAAACTTGACTTATATATAAATTTTTAATATCCTTTAAACAAGGAAAGAAAAATATTAAAACGTTTTTTTATGACCGAGGTGTTTTATGAAAAGGATATTAGATCAAATCGAGAACGGAAGGGATTTTATCATCGAGCTTCAAAAAGGGCTCACGCGGATACCGGCGATTGCTCCGGAAAACGGCGGAGAAGGGGAGTACGACAAATTTATATGGCTAAAAAACTATATAAAAGATTGGGGATTTGATAAGACTGAAGAAATACTCGTTCCCGATTTGAGAATCGCTTCGGGGGTCAGACCGACGCTTATAACGACCATAAACGGAATTTGTTCCGAAAAAACTTTGTGGTTAATAACTCATCTCGACGTTGTGCCGGTTGGAGAAATCGCTCTTTGGGATACCGAACCGTTTGAGGCTGTAGTCGATGGGGATAAAATTTTCGGCAGAGGGACTGAAGATAATCAGCAAAGTTTAGTCAGCGCTCTTTTAGCGGCAAAAACTTTATTGGATAATCGTATAAAGCCGCATTACGACGTCAAGCTGGTTTTCGTTGCGGACGAAGAGGTCGGCAGCGGTTACGGTATAGATTGGATTTTAAAAAACAGAGCCGATCTGTTTAAAAAAGACGATTTGATTATTACGCCGGACGTCGGCGATCCGGACGGACGATATATCGAGATAGCGGAGAAATCTATCTTATGGGTAGAATTTAAAATAGTCGGCGAGCAATCTCACGGTTCCAGACCGGATAAAGCTATAAACGCCGCAAGGGCTTCGTCTCATCTGGCGATAAGAATAGACAATTTGAGATTCAAATATAACGGAATAGACGATCTTTACGACGTTCCGTATTCGACCTTTGAACCTACGAGAAGAGCGAGCGCGGTAACAAATATTAATACTATTCCCGGCGAAGAGACGCTCGCTTTTGATTGTAGAATATTGCCGCAATATAATATTTTGGAAATATTGGAAGAGATGAAAAAAATTGCGTCGTCCGTTGAAACTGAATTCGGCGTAAAAATAACTATAACGACGCCGCAATTTTTACAAGCCCCGCCTCCGACGCCGGAAAACGCCGAAGTCGTCGTAAAACTGAAAAACTCAATAAAAAAAATTACCGGAACCGAGCCCGAACTAACCGGCATCGGAGGCGGGACGGTCGCCGCCTACTTTAGAATGAAAAACTTCCCGGCGGCGCTGTGGTCTACCGTCGATAATACTATGCACTCTCCTAACGAATACTCCTCTATCAAAAATACTATCAAAGACGCAAAAGTATTCGCCGATCTGATGACGTCGGAGTAGAGATTTAAAAGGAATTGTCGAAGGATGAATAATTATATTATTATAAATTTCGCGGACGGCGCAACGACTTTTGAGGACAAGGACGTCCGAAATGTCGATTTTTCATTGAGGAGTGCTTGCGACGCATATCATATGCGTCGAAATTCTCTCGGGAAGCGGCGCGGCGCATATAGCTCCATATGTGTCAATTTTTTTTAACGCATATGCGTCGAATTTCTATGCGACAATTGTCGCGCGTTCTTTAATCGACGCGACGCGCATGCGTTAAATTTAATCCTCAATAAATAACCCTTGATTTTTAGTCAAATTTATTTTAAAATTATCGCAGAGATTTAAAATCTAATTTATATTTTATTAGACGTTTCAAGGTTTTTTATGAGCGCTCAAAATTCCGGCAATTTGCCAAAAATGATCAAGGACTACCCCATTATTCAACGCATAGGCAAAGGCGGTATGGGGGCGGTTTATCTCGCAAAGCACCCCACGCTGAAAAGGGACGTTATTCTCAAGAGTTTGCTGATAAGAAACAAAGAGAGTCAGGAGCGATTTTTACATGAAGCCGGCGTAATGATGGATTTCAGACACGAAAATATAGCTCAAGTTTTCGATCATTTTAAAGAGGGCAAATCTACTTATATCGCTATGGAATACGTAAAAGGGCGCGATCTCAATTTTATAATAAAAGAGAGAGAAAAAATATACGGCAAAGGTAATATTCCCGTTCCGTTAGCGCTGTTTATTTTGTATCAAACGGCTCTGGGGCTTCATCACGCTCACAAAAAGAAGGTTATTCATAGAGATATCAAGCCTCATAATATACTTCTTTCAACATACGGAGAGGTAAAGTTAGTAGATTTTGGGATCGCCGCTAAAACCGACAGGGAAAGTAATTTGACTAAGCCGGGAACGGTAATCGGCACGCCGGCGTATATGTCGCCCGAACAATTCGGAGCTTCTAAAGATATAACAATCCAAACCGATATCTACTCTCTTGGAGTAGTTTTTTACGAGATGATTACCGGAGTTAGACCGTTTAAAAACGAATACTCCTCCGAAGTTATAGCCTCCATAATAAACGGCAAATATACGCCGGTAAAAAAAATCGTGAAAAACGTCCCTCCGACGGTTATAAAAATATTAAAAAAAACTTTTAATCCCAATAAAAATAAAAGATACAAAACGCTTTTACCTCTTATCAAGACGCTTAACGCTTTTTTTACTTCCTACAACGTCTTTGAGATAAAAGACGCTATTAAAAAACTTGTCTGTTTTGACAAAAATCTCCTTGATTCGCAGTTTATAAGGCGCTATGAAGCCAAAAAAAAGGCGTCGTATAGAGCGGCGTTTTTTTGCGCGGCGGGTATTTTATTAGCGGTATTGATTGGTTCTTTTCTATATACAAATAGATTTTACGAATGGTTCGCCCGCGCCTCGTACGGTAAAGTCAACCTTGTATTCGATAAAAAAAATATGGATCCGGACAACATCTACATTACGATAGACAGCCGTAAATTCAAAGCTAATTTCAAATCGGAAAGATACTCAAAAATCTTTTATCTTAAAAAAGGGGAGCACAAATTTACGGTTTCATCGGGATCGTATATAAATAGCAAATATATGTATATATATCCCCTAAACGCCCATACAAGCGAAAAAAACGCCAATAATGTACAATTATGCGATATTCCGATTGCTAATCTCTGGCATCAAGACGTAACGGTATATTTTAGATTTTGGGATTCGATCAATCCAAAACAATTTCTATTTCTTTTCGATAATTACACTCAAATGAAAATCGACGAGGTTAAGAAAGAAGAAGACAATCTTAAAATACGGATTAAAGGGCAGTATATCCGGCTAAAAGATTTTATTTATCAGGAAAGAAAAACATACAAAAGAGCGCCTTTTTACTCCGGTTATACGTATAATTTTAAAGTAGACGATTTTAAAAGAGGAAATATCAAATATCTCAATAAGGAGTTTGCTTTGGATTTTGAGTTGGAGGAGAGAAGCGTAGTAACTCACATAACTCTTACTCAAACGCCGGCGGTTATAGAAGTTTATTCGCCAAAGCAGAATTTACAAATTTTCTTAAATAACAGCTCAAAAGGGCTCGTTTTAGAAAAAGATAACTACGTTTTCAAAAAATATTCTAACGTTGCCTCAAATAAAATAGATAAAAACTCGTATTCGATAAAAATCCCCGTCCCTCCCGGTAATTATACTTTCAAAGTAACCGCAAAAGGTCCCGAAAAAAAACTTGTTCTTGCAAGCGGCGACGACGTTAAAATAAAAGTCATTAAAGAAAATGCAAAGTATAAATATTAAAAACTATTACAACAAACTTGAATTCGATAAAATACTCGATCAAGTCGCGTCTTACGCTATGTCCGAGTCCGGAAAAGCGGCTCTCCTTGAACTTACTTACTGTAAAGAATTTGAAAAGGTTAAAGAAGCGCTCGATATTTTGAAAGAGTTGCTCGCTCATTATAGAAGCGACGATCGTAAGATCAAATCCGAAATAATATATAATTTCAAAAAAGATATAGAATTGTCGCAAAAAGGGAGCGTATTAGAGTCAAAAAAGTTATATGATGTCGCAAACTCGATAAAATACTACTTTTATCTCTTTAAACTTATTCATAATAACGATAAAATGACGACCCTAAAAAAAATGTTTACAGTAGACCGGCTTTCCGACGACGTCTATACTAAAATCCTTAAATACATAGACGCCGAAGGATACGTAGAAAGTTCGGCTTCAAGCGAACTCCGCGAGATAAGAGATAATATTGCGAAAATTGAAGAAAAAATAGTATCAAGTCTAAATAATTACCTGAATCAACTAAAAAAATCAAATTACTCGACTTTTGACTCTATTACCTACAGAGACGGACTTCCGTGCGTCGCAGTTAAGTCTAACTACAAAAATTCTGTCGAAGGGATAGTCTTAGACTCCTCTCAGACGGGGCAGACGGTCTATATTATTCCAAAAATCGTCCTCGAACTGAACGGCGAACTAAAAAATTATCGGGAAAAAGAGGCGGAGGAGTTGTATAAGATCAGAAAAGAGTATACCGAACGGCTTCTTTCCGATTATTACTCTCTTTTGACCATAGACGACGAACTCATACAATTTGATATTGTTAATTCCAAATCGAGGTGGTCTATCGCGCATAACGCCAATTCCCCGGACATAACCGACGTTAAGGGGCTTCGTATTTTAAACGGACGGCATCCGTTCTTAGGCGATAAAGCCGTTCCGTTAAATCTTGATATTGGAGAAGATTATAATATTCTTGTTATCACAGGTCCTAATACCGGCGGTAAAACCGTCGTTCTCAAAACCGTCGGGCTGTTTTGCTTAATGGCGCAGAGCGGTATTGGAATTCCGGCGGACGCCGATTCAAAATTCTTTGTATTTCAAGAGATATTTGCCGACATCGGCGACTCTCAATCAATCCAGGACTCTTTATCGACGTATTCAGGTCATATCAAAAACATAATTAATATCTTGAATAATTCCGGAAAAGACTCTCTGATATTGATAGACGAGATGGGGACGGGCACCGACCCCAACGAAGGCGAAGCCCTCGCGGTAAGTATAATCAAGTATATTAAAGCAAATAAATCTCTTGCTTTGATAACGTCGCATTTTAACGGACTTAAATATTTTGCAAATCAGGAAGATTTGATTAAAAACGCCGCTATGGAATTTGACGACGCCCTGTTAAAGCCTACTTACAAATTAAAAATAGGCTCTTCGGGGAGCAGTAAGGCGTTTGAAATAGCGGCACAATTGGGTATGCCGGCGTCGATATTAAACGAAGCGAAATTAATAATAAACAAGGGGTATCTGCAGATTGAAAAATTGATCGACAGTTTAAACTCTGAAAAAAAAGCGTTGGAAGATAAATCCTACGAAATCGAGAAAACAAAAGAAGCAGTTGAAACAATGAAAGAAGAGCTCGATAAAAAGATAAAAGATATTGATTTAAAAGATAAAGAGTTAAAAAAGATAATATTCGACAAAAAATACGATTTTCTCAAAGAATCCAGAAAAGAGTTTGAGAATATTATAAAAGAGATCAAAACATCCGACGCTTCTAAGGATGCGATAAAATCCGGCAAAGATTTTTTCGATAAACTTGAAAAAGACGGCTCCGTCTCCGATCTTAACGACGCCCCGGCAAACCCCCAAACGTTCAAGGCGGGTTCTTCTGTAAAAATCATATCAAAGGACGTAAAAGGTAAAATAATCAGAATAGAAAACAAACAGGACAAGTATCTCGTTCAAACCGGGACTCTAAAAATGATTGTCGAAGCGGACGATTTAAAATTATCCGGCGACGAAAAAAAAGAGTATCAAAACAAAAACGTAAATCATAACGTAAGCGCGTCTTCAAAAAGTATGACGTTGGATTTGAGAGGATATAAATGCGTAGAGGCGGAACCGAAGCTGGATAAATTTCTGGAAGACTCGCTCCTAAACAATTTTGCCGACGTAAGAATAATCCACGGTATGGGCGCGGGAGCTCTTAGGAACTTCGTACACAACTACCTGAAAAACAATCCGCTGGCAAAGGGTTTTGCATACGAAGAAAACGATAGACAGGGTAAAAATTACGGCGTAACGGTAGTAAAAATGAGATAAATTTATATCGGCGGACAATTCGCGCCGAGCTTAACCCAAGCCAATTTGGCCGGCGTAAAATATCACGTTTCAAAATTGAATTTGAACTCTTTGTTTCGATTTATCATAAAGAAACTTTTAATTGAGTTGGCAAATAAAAGCGAATTTGTAAGCGAGCCTATGCCGCCCGGAACCGCCGTAATATAAGCCGCTTTTTCCAGAGCTTTTTCGACGTTAACGTCGCCGCATAATTTGCATTGACCGTCGACGCAATGAATCCCCACGTCTATCAATAGAGCCTCTTTTTTTATCCATTTATCGTCGATAAGTTGAGGAACTCCGCAAGCGGCGACGACTATATCCGATTGACTCGATACTTTTTCGGCGGCGACCGTTTTTGTGTGGACGACGTTAATCGTCATATTTCTTTTTAACGCCAGATGAAAGGTCGGTTTACCGACCGTATTTGATCTGCCTATTATCGTGGCGGTTTTACCGGCAAGATTAAAATTATATTTTTTTTCAAAATTAGCGAGGAATATATCTACCGCCCATGCGGTCGCCGGAATGATGAACGGATTGCCTGAAAACAGCCTTCCTTGATTTAAATAGCTCAAGCCGTCTATGTCTTTTCTATAATCTATAGCGTTCAATAACTTGTCCGTAGAGATCTGTTTGGGTAAGGGCATCTGAATAATAATACCGATACAATTGTTATCCTTATTCAATCTATCAATCAAATTTACCAAAGTATCTTCGGAAACGTCCGCGTCAAAATTTTCTATATTTAGAGCAACGCCAAGTTTCTTTGAACGTTTATCAATACCCGAAAGATAGCTCAAACTCGAAGGGTCGTCTCCTACCATAATAGAAGTAATATACGCTTTTATATTATTCTCTAAAATAATATCCGTTAATTCTGAAGATATTTGGTTGGAAAGCTCGGTAAGTTTTATTATTTTATCGGACAAAAATAACGCTCCATTCAGTTTTCAAGAAACTTTTAAAAAAACCTCGGCTTTCTTAATTCCCTCTTCGACGTTATCTTCCGCGCTATCGACGTCGTCCCAAGTCAAACCCGTGATTTTAAAAATCTCTTCTTCGAGATTTTCAGGATTTTTATTGCCGCTAAAGCCAATTTCAAGCTTGTTGGTTACAATATCGGCTAAAGCTATCGTGGCGGCAAATTTTTTGTATTCCGGCTCGACCGAGTCTAACCGGTGATGATATCCGATAGCGCATGATAGGTTTTTATTCAACTGCCACAAATCTGCAATCCTGATACCCAAGTCGCAATGATCAAATCCAAAATATTTTTTTTCGACCTTGTAAAGCGGCAGTTTATTTTGTCTGGAATAGGTCATTACCTTCAAATAATTCTCCGACACTACCGAATTCAACGGAATTTTACCAATATCGTGAAGCAACCCCGCGACAAAGTACTCTTCGACAAATTTGGGATCTACATTCTCTTTTAAAGCAAAACTTTTAGCCATAATTCCGACGCAAATAGAGTGCCTCCAAAAGGCGTCCGTATCTAAAGAACTAAAATTTTTTTTATCGTTTACCGTAGAGAGAACCGCCGTAGAGAGGAGCAGATTCTTAACGGTATTTATCCCCAACATAACGATCGCCCTGACAATAGAGGTTACCTGATTAGTTAAAGAATAATAAGCCGAATTAATGAGTTTCAGCACTCTTCCGGTTAATACGGGATCGAGACTTATGATATTATTAAGTTCTTTAGCGTCTACGTTAGCGTTTTTGGTTACTTCGAGTATTTTGCTTACCGAAACCGGCAAAGGCGGCATATTTTTAATAAACCGGGATATAGCGATCTGTTCTTCTTTATCAATCATACCATTTTATTAACAAAAATTATCAAAAATATCAATATAATTATTTATCTTTTTACTTTTAACAACGCTTGTTCTAACTCCTCAATTTTCCTTTTTAAACTAATGTTTTCGTATTCCAGATTTTTTACTATAGATAAGAGCTCGTTTATTGAGATAAGGTTTTCATCAGCCAGCTCATTATATCCGTCTATTTTTGTCGCAAGATCGTCGGTAGCTTCTTCCATAAGTATTTCCAAAGACTCGTCGTAACTATCAATATCAAGTAAAAAATACGGCATTTTTTTTGCGTTAACTATCTTATAAGCCATACGGACTACCGTCTGATACGTTTGACTATCCGGAGCTATCTGATATAACGGTTTCCTCTCCTCAATAGAGCGTTCGACAATTTTATCTCTATATAGAAAACCGATATACTCCATCTCTATATTTAGGTAATTTTTTGAAATTTTTCTCAATTTTTCCCCCATAGCGAGGTCTTGCGGCTTATTTGCCATATTTATAATTATTTTTGGATTAAAAGTATCAATTATCGTAGCGGTTTCTGCATGAATTTCGGGATCGATTTCAAATAGCATATCCAACAATTCGTTAATCTTCCATGCCGACTCGCCCCCTTTTTTCATTAGACCCGTAAAAACTTCTTTTGCTTCGGGGTACTTTTTTAGCCCTACAAATAATAGTCTGAAAATTGAGTTTTTCAATAAGGCGTAAGCGTTTAATATAGACGTTATTTCCGGAGTGGCGACGATAACTCCAAAAGAGCTCATCATAAAGAAATCTATCGTGTTGTAAGTCGAACCGGCTCCAAGGTCTAATACTACGTAATCCGCGTCAAGATTCATTATCTGATTTATCAACTTCCGCTTTTGAGCCGCGGAGATATTCGCAATGCCAACCATTTCGGCGTCGCCGGGAATAAATTTTAGATTGTCGTTTGTCGTCGTTAGTAAATAATCAGGTAATTTCATATTTCTTTGGTTTAAGAAATTACCCACGCCGTCCGGAGCGGTATCGTATCCCATACAGGTATGAATATTCGCTCCGCCAAAATCCAAATCGAGCAATACCGTTTTTTTACCGAGTTCCGCCAATGCGTAAGAAATATTTACCGATACAAAAGTCTTCCCTACTCCGCCCTTGCCGCTTGCTATGGGAATCACAATTGGTCTCTCTTTTTGCATAATACAATCCTAATAAATCTATAAATAATTAATAAGAATTATAATGAATTTTTATTTTTTTGTACATAAAATATTATTTTAATTTGAAATCTTCAAATTTCTATCCAAACATTTTTTATAATTTCTGCAAGTTAAACAATATTCGGAGTTTTGTTCAAAATCTTCTTCAGGACACATAATTAAATCTTTAGAGTACGCGCTATTTAAATTATCACAATTGTTTCCGATTAGATTTTTTTCCAAATCGTCGCTTTGTTTCGTTTCGTCTAAATTCATTGATTTTATCGATTTGATGTTTCTTTGGTATTCTATATCGCTTTTATGCGTTTTTACCGAGTTGAATATTTTTCTAAAAGTTTCTTCGCCAAATATCTTTTTGAAATAAATAAGTATCGAGACGTAACTTAGTATATTTGATAGAAATAGAGCTAAATTGGGGTGTATTTTTATTATTCCGCTCTGAAAATTATCTAAAATAGGAAATAATGAGTTTACGATTATTTGAACTCCTGCAATCGCTAAAGATATTATCGCCAATACTTTTATTCTTATAGGTATCGCAAAGAAGAGATAGATCGTTTGATCGGGATAATTAAAACCGAACGCTACCATTAAAACGGTATATAAAGCCATATTATCGGCCAAAGGGAAATTTCCGCCAAACAAGAAAACCGCCAGACTTTTCCCTACGATCGTTATTATAAGAAACAGACTATAATGAAAAGATCCCCATAAATTTTCGAGATTTGTAGAAAACATAAAAAAAATCAAGACCGTAAAGAAAAAGAAGAATATATTTTCAGGGAAATAAAAAACGTAAGTGATAAACCGCCAAGGAAAAATGTGAAAAAAATCGGGACTATGTATAACAAATAATTTCATAAACGCCGTAGCGGACATTTTGTTAAAAATATACATCGTAACCATTACAATTATAAATATTAAAGAGAGGTTATAATTTTTATGGTCGGATAGTGGTTTTCTTTTGATACCGGTAAAAAATTGTTTGCCGTCAAATTTGGGGAGCTCGCGTTCCTGAGCGGGAGTCCCGCTATCGGACGATTGATAAAGCGGTTTAATTAGGAGCGAATGGATTAGAGCGACGATAAACATCATAAAGCCGTATATCCACCATAAAAAGAAGTTTCTCCCCTTTTTTTTGGCAATAAGAGCCGGGATTATTCCGATTATTGAAGATATTATCAAAATAAGAGTCATATTTTGCTTAATTAAGTTGTCTAAAGCCGTCTGGTCTAACATTCAACCTTTCCTCATTTTGAGTTTGATAATAAGATAAGAGTCAAAAGATTTTATCCTCTATAAAATACTATATTTTTTAGAATAAAGCAAGTATCGCTTCCATATTTATTTCAAAAAAGGCGATGCGTGTATCGCTTCCGCTGTTTTTTTAAAAATAAGCGATGCGTGTATCGCTTCCATATTTATTTCAAAAAAGGCGATGCGTGTATCGCTTCCACTATTTATTTCAAAAAAGGCGATGCGCGTATCCCGTCGGTTTTTTGGTAAGAGCAACTGTCCCATATGTGTCAATTTTTTTTTGACACATATGCGTCTAAAGCGCGGCGCAACGACTTTTGAGGACAAGGACGTCCGAAATTAAGAATTTATTCCTCAAAAACTTCGTTTATATCGACAATAAGTTCGGGAAAAATTGTCGGGCTGAGTTTATCGTCGAGCCCGTATATTATCGAAGAGCCGTATTTGCCGTCTTCTCCAAGTTTATAGACGTGAAGAAGCCGTTCGTAAGAGTAGATTACCCAATATTCTTTTACTTTATGTTTTTCATAGAGATAGAACTTTTCGTTAAGGTCTTTTCGAGAAGTATGGGGAGATAAAATCTCGACAATTAGATCGGGAGCGCCTTTGCATCCCGCGTCGTCAAGTTTGTCATTATCGCAGATTATAGATATATCGGGCTGAACGACGGTCTCTATATCGTCGTCGTTCTGATCCTGATATTCCGGAAAGCGAACGTCGAAAGGGGCTGCAAATACCTTACAAGACTTCCCTTTTAAATAACTGGAAAAGATTCTTGATAAATTCATACTAATTATTTGATGAGATTTTCTTGGCGCGGGGCTCATATTGTAAACCTCTCCGTCTATAAGTTCATACCTCTCCCCGTCGTTCCAGTTTTTATAGTCGTAATACGTATATTTTTCAATCTCTTTCTTTAACGCATACCCCATAATTCTACTCCATATATCTTTGTAATATAATAAAAATTTAATAATTAGTCAATAGTCTCTAATTACTCTTTACGTAACCCGTCGGTTTTTTGGGGAATGACAACTTTTGAGACGAATGACGTATATGCGTTGGATTAAGACGAATAATTTATTAATTAAAAAAAACTGTTCAATATGCGTCGATTTTTATTTTTGACACATATGCGTCAATTTCCAAAAAACCGACGGGGCACAAATTTAAAATTTTTCGCGCTTTTGCGGATATAAAAAACAAATTAAATAATTAATAAAAATAAAAAAAAATAAAAAAAACTCTTTGAAATTTTAAAAAAATATTTTATTCTTTAACTTGCGTTTTAATATTTCGCATCAAAAATAAGAGGTGATAGTTTATGGACTCAAAAATCAGCGAATTAACTAATAAGATATATAGCGAAGGGATCGAGAAATCTAAAAAGGAAGGCGCCGAGATTGTAGAAAAGGCTCGGATCGAAAGCGACGGGATAATGAGAAACGCTAAAATAGAAGCCGAGAGAATTATCCAAAACGCTCAAAAAGAGGCGGCGGAGTTTAAAAGCCGCGCTAATCAGGAATTAAAAATGGCCGCCGCCCAGTCCGTCTCTTTATTGAAGCAGGAGATAACAAACGTTATTTTTGATAAAGTCTTTTCGGAAACTTTGAAAAAAAGTTTGAATGAAACAGATTTTATAAAAAATCTCATTAAGGATATCGTATCAAGGTGGGATTCAAATAGCGGGTCTCTTGATTTGAATATAATTCTTCCGGAAAACAAAAAAGAGGAGTTTGTCGATTTTTTCAAATCAAAATCCAATAGCGTTTTGAAAGAGGGGATCGAGGTCTTCTTTGAATCCAGAATGACAAACGGATTTAAAATCGGACCGAAGGATAAAACCTTTATACTTTCCTTTACGGATAAAGATTTTTATCAATTTTTTTACTCGTTTTTAAAACCGCAAATCAAAGACGCTCTTTTTGGCGGAGAATAATGTGAATCGATACTACTTTTTAATATCCGGATTATTCGATCTTATACTTGATAGCGAAAAGATACCGGCAACGAGTCGGGAGTTTTTAGATCTATGCGAAGGGGAGTTGAGCGTCGAGGATTTTGACGAGTTAAAAAAAATTTATATTTTCAACGATATTAAAAACGTTGTTAATTATAAAATTACCGAAAAATATTTAACCCCTTCGTACTATTCGGTTGACGAATTTAATGAAAATTTGAAAGATACCGACTCTTTTTTTCAATTTTTATCCGATTTTTATTACTACAAAAAGCAGGATAAGCGGCTGTTTCCGGAAACGACGGAAGAGGACGAACTGCTTTATCATTTTTATCAAAATCTTGATACTTTTGGAAAAGGTTTTATATACGATTATTTCAATTTTGAATTGAGTCTTAGAAATATTTCGATTGCGATATCGATGAGAAAAAGAGAGCTAGACGCGTCTAACTATATTATAAATAACGGCGATTATTGCCAAAATCTCTTAAAAAATACAAATTCTGATTTTGGATTGTCAAAAGAGTTCTCTTTTATAGAAAAGCTCAACGAAGTTTACGAATTAAACGATTTGGCGCTGATAGAGAAAAAAATCGAGGAGATAAGATGGGATTGGCTGGATCAATACTCCTTAGAAGATTTTTTTACAAAGAATCTGGTCTTTGTTTATGGAATAAAACTTGCCTCCGTAGAGAGATGGTATTCTATGACGCCGGAGAGCGGAGAGCTTATTTTTAACAAACTTATAGAGCAGATAAAAGAGAAAATTAATTTTTCTCGAGATATGCAAAACTGGAGGTAGAACGATATGGTTAAAGGTATAATAACCGGTATTGTAAGTAATCTTATAACGATTAAAGTAGAAGGAACTGTTTCGCAAAATGAAATTTGTTATATAATTGCCAAAGATGAAAAACTGATGGCGGAGGTTATAAAAATTGTCGGGGACGTCGCTTACGCTCAAGTTTTTGAAAGCGCGAGGGGGTTGTCCGTCGGTATGTCTGCCGAGTTTGTCGGAACTATGCTGGAGGTCGAGCTTGGACCCGGGCTTTTGTCAAAAAATTTTGACGGATTGCAAAACGATCTCGATAAAAAAGTCGGCGTTTTTCTGAAGAGGGGCGATTATACTCCGCCGCTCGATAAGGATAAAAAATTTGATTTTAAGCCCTTATTAAAAGAGGGCGACGTAGTTTCCGCCGGAGACTGGATAGGAAGCGTTAAAGAGAACTGGATCGATCACAAGATTATGGTTCCGTTCAAGTTTGAGGGGAGATGGAAGATAAAATCTATAGTCTCTTCCGGCAACTACGGAATTTATGATAAATTGTGCGTTTTGACAAACGACGCCGGCGAAGAACAAATCGTTACTATGACGCAAAAATGGCCCGTTAAAAGAGCTGTCAAGTGTTACAAAGATAAACCGAGACCTTTTAAAATAATGGAAACGGGGGTCCGAATAATTGATACTTTCAATCCTATGGCTGAAGGCGGCACGGGATTCATACCGGGACCTTTTGGTTGCGGTAAGACGGTTTTACAGCACGCTATATCTAAGAATGCGGAAGCGGATATGATTATAGTCGCCGCTTGCGGAGAGCGGGCGAACGAAGTAGTAGAGATATTTACGGAGTACCCGGAATTGATAGATCCGCGAACCGGTCGAAAACTCATGGAGAGAACTACTATAATATGCAATACTTCAAATATGCCGGTTGCGGCGAGAGAAGCGTCGGTCTACACGGCGATGACTATAGCGGAATATTATAGAGCGATGGGGCTAAAGGTGTTGCTTCTTGCGGACTCTACTTCCCGATGGGCTCAGGCTCTCCGCGAGATGTCTAATAGATTGGAAGAACTTCCCGGTCCCGACGCTTTCCCTATGGATCTAACTGCGATTATATCTAATTTCTATTCAAGAGCCGGCATAGTGTATCTAAATAACGGTCAAACCGGTTCGGTTACGTTTATCGGCACGGTATCGCCCGCGGGAGGAAATTTGAAAGAGCCGGTAACCGAATCTACCAAGAAGTCGGCTCGATGCTTTTACGCTTTGGCTCAATCCAGAGCCGATTCAAAAAGATACCCCGCCGTCGATCCGATCGACAGTTATTCAAAATATCTTGAATATCCCGAGATTCAGCGGTATTTGGCTAAGAATGTTGGAGAAAATTGGGTCAAAAGCGTGTTAAAAGCCAAAAACTGGAATTTGAGAGGAAAAGAAGCGTACGATCAGATTAATATTTTGGGGGACGACGGAGTTCCGATAGATTATCACACTACGTTCTGGAAATCCGAGACTATCGATTTTGTTCTTATGCAACAGGACGCTTTTGATAAAATTGACTCTATAACTCCAATGTCGCGTCAAAAATATATGCTGGAGTTGGTAATGCAGATATGCGACGCCGAGTATAAATTCGAATCTTTTGATAAGGTAGCTCCGTTTTTTAAAAAAATTATCAATGTTTTAAAACAGATGAATTACAGCGAATACGAATCGGAAAGTTTCTACAGTTTCAAAAGGGAACTGGAGAATATCTCAAGCGAGAGGAGGGGATAGATGACGACAGAAGCGTTTCAGAAAATATACACAAAGATAACAAAGATAACGAAAGCTACGTGCAGTATTAAAGCTGTCGGCGTCGGCAACGAGGAGATGGCTTACGTAAACGAACGTCCGGCTCAGGTAGTTAAAATTGCCGGCGACGAGGTAACTCTACAGATATTTCAGGGAACGGAAGGTATCGGGACGGACGCCGAGGTAATTTTTACCGGCAAACCGCCGACTTTAAAAGTATCGGATCAACTTTCGGGAAGATTTTTCAACGCTTACGGACGTCCTATCGACGGCGGGCCCGATATAGAGGGGGAGGAGCGGGAGATTGGCGGACCGTCCGTAAATCCCGTCAGAAGGAAGCAACCTTCCGAATTAATTAAAACCGGAATCGCCGGTATAGATCTAAATAATACTTTAGTAACGGGGCAAAAAATTCCTTTTTTCGCCGATCCGGATCAGCCTTACAACCAGGTTATGGCGGACGTAGCTCTTAGAGCCGAAGCCGATAAGATTATATTAGCCGGCATGGGGCTGTCAAACGACGATTATCTGTATTATAAACATCTCTTTGATAACGCGGGAGCGTTGGATAAGATAGTTTGCTTTATCAATACGACCGAAGATCCGCCTGTTGAAAGACTTTTGATTCCGGATATGGCTTTGACTGCGGCGGAATATTACGCGGTGGATAAAAAACAGAAAGTTTTGGTGCTTCTTACCGATATGACGCTGTTTGCGGACGCTTTGGCTATAGTTTCCAATAAAATGGATCAGATTCCCTCGAAAGACTCTATGCCGGGGTCTCTTTATTCCGACCTTGCGAAATTGTATGAGAAAGCCGTTCAGTTTCCGGACGGCGGCTCTATAACCATTATAGCCGTTACTACGCTTTCGGGGGGGGATATTACTCACGCAATACCGGATAATACCGGTTATATTACCGAGGGGCAACTGTTTTTGAGAAAGGATTCTGAAATTAATAAAGTAATAGTCGATCCTTTTAGGTCTTTGTCGAGATTGAAACAGTTGGTTATAGGCAAAAAAACTCGCGAAGATCATCCTCAGGTTATGAACGCCGCGGTAAGATTGTACGCGGACGCGGCGAACGCTAAAACTAAAAGGGATAACGGTTTTGATTTAACGGAATACGACGAGAGAGCGATTAAGTTTTCCTCGGAATATTCGGATAAGTTATTGGCTATCGACGTAAACATCGAAGTCGACGAGATGCTTGATACCGCGTGGGCGCTTTTTGGGAAGTTTTTTTCTCAGTCGGAGGTGGGGATCAAAAAGTCTGTTATGGATAAGTATTGGGTCGGCGGCGAAAGGTGAATTTTGGGCGACTTTTATACGTAGAGATAAGAAGGCGATACGAGGATTATTTATGGCTTTAAAATATCAGTTTAACAAAGTCGATATGCAGTTCTTGCAGAAGCAGTTAAAGATTAGAACGGCGGCTCTGCCTACTCTTAAAAGTAAGGAAGCCGCGTTGAGATTGACCGTGAAAAAAGAGAAGCAAATTCTTAAAGAGATGGAGGCGAAATATAGAGAGTTTGAGACGGGCATAAAACAATCCGTGAGATTGTGGCGCGAATTTCCGGACTCAATATTTACGATAAGTCAAATACATTTGGAAACAAAGAAAATAGCCGGTATTAAAGCTCCCGAATTAGAAAAGATTGATTATAAAGTTGAAAATTTTTCTAAATTTAACAATCCGATTTGGTTTAGCGAAGGGGTAGAAATTCTTAAAACTTTGTCCGAATTTTTGTCAAAAATTGAGATTGAGAGAGAAAAGATAGAGATACTTGAATACGCCAGAAAAAAAACCACGCAAAAGGTTAATCTTTACGAAAAAGTGCAAATACCTCAATATTCAGAAGCTATTTTGAAGATAAAAAGATTTCTTGAGGACGTCGACAATCTTGAAAAAGCCGCTCAAAAAATCACTAAAAATATTCAGGCGTCTAAGGAGATGTATGAATGATTGAGAAGATGAAGAAGTTGTATCTATTGATATATCATCAATCCAAAGACGAGTTTCTGGAGCGGCTTCAAAAGATCGGCGTCGTTCATTTAGATACGGGCGATAATATTCAGAGCGACGCTATTCAAGATATAAAAAACAGATTGTCCAAGCTGGATAAGTGTAAAAAGATAGTTTTGTCGAATAAGACGAAAAATAGTAAGATCGCTCAAAAATCGCGCGACGGCGGCGATATTGAACAGTATCTTAGCGAGATAGAGAACATTGAAAATAGACTTGGCGCGGAAAAATCTCGTTTGGATAATATCCGAAAAGAGATAGAGCTTTTAACTAAATGGGGCGATTTTGATCCCGATACGATTAGAGCGATTGAGGAAAGATCCGGCTATAAACTCAAACTGTTTTACGCCAGAGATAAGGATTACGACGATATAGTTTCAGGTATTTCTAACGACGTTTTTGTTGAAAAGATTATCGAAGAGAAATCTAAGGTTTTTTTCGCGGTATTTTACAAAAACCCGGCGTCGTTAGAAAGCGTTAGAGCTTCCGAGGAGAAAATTCCTCTTAAAAGTTTGAAGCGTTTGAAAAAAGAAGCCGCCCGTATAGAAGAGAGTATCGGCGTTCTCGAAAAATCTAAAAGTTCCTACGCGGAATTAATGGACGAATTTGATAAATATAGAGTCGATCTTGAAGATAGTTTGCAATATAATGTGGTAGATTCGAGTTTAAGTCCGGAGGTCGAAGGAAAGGCTTTGTTTATTCGGGGATGGGTTCCAAAAAGAGTATTAAAATTTGTCGAGGAGTTTTTGGAAAAGGAGGACGTCGCTTATATCGTCGACGATCCGGCAGAGGGGGACGAGATTCCGATAAAGTTGCGCAACAACGCTTTTAACAGGCTTTTTGAGCCGATAACCAAGATGCACAGTATGCCAAATTACGGCGAGATGGATCCTACTCCGTTTTTTGCTCCGTTTTTTGCCGCATTTTTCGGATTATGCTTGGGAGACGCCGGATACGGGCTGGTTTTATTTATTACCGTAATAGTCGCTATTTTATTTGGGAAAAATAAGAAAATACGTCCTATTTTATATTTGGGATTTTTTCTTAGTTTATCGACGATAATTGCCGGCGCAGTCTTAGATAGTTTTTTTGGTTTTAAGATAACGGAGATGACTTTACTTCCAAAAGCCTTAAAAAAAACGGCTATATTTACAGATATGAATACCCAAATGTCGTTTGCGATTATGCTGGGAGTTATTCAAATTTTGTTTGGTTATTTTTTACAGACGATTAGTAAAATTAAATTTGGAGGAATAAAAGCGGGACTACAACCTTTGGGCGTTTTTCTTCTTATTGCCGGAACGGTTATTCTCGGAGTAGGGTATGGGCTGAAAGGGGATTTTTCGATAGGACCTATGCCGATTAAAAAGATTATAACGTCTATTCCTCACGGTTTTAACGTAGGCGTATCGTTAATTATTGCCGGAGTAGCGTTGATACTGTTATTTAATAATATAGATAAAAAAATATTTGTACGCCCTTTTTTGGGACTTTGGGAGATGTATGGAATAGTTACGGGAATTCCGGGCGACGTATTATCGTATATTCGTCTATTTGCGCTGGGACTTGCCGGAGGACTACTCGGCGGAGCTTTTAATATGATCGCTTTTATGGTAAGAGATTCGGCTCCTATCGGGATCAATTATATCGGAATGATTGCGATACTTTTAGCGGGGCATATAATAAATATTAGTTTATCTGCGCTAAGCGCGTTTGTTCACCCTTTGCGCTTGATATTGCTGGAATTTTATAAAGCGTACGGTTTTGTAGGCGGCGGCAAGGCTTACGATCCGTTTAGAAAGGGCGCGGCGTAACGACGGGAAATAATCCAATGTTATTGGGTTTAGTATATAGTTTTTAAGAATAGAGTAAGGAGATTAATTATATGGGGGAAATGAATTCGGCTTTTATAGTAGCCGCTATAGGTTTGGGATTGATGATAGGACTATCCGGATCCGGCAGCGCTATCGGATTGGTTATAAGCGGAAGTAGCGCGATGGGGTCGCTTAAAAAAAGACCGGAGGCGTTTGGAGCGCTGCTTGTAGCGTCCATATTGCCGTCTACTCAAGGTATTTACGGCTTCGTAGGGTATTTTATATATTCAGATTTGGTAACGCCCGATATTTCTATGTTTAACGCAAGTTTAGTGTTGGGAGCGGGATTGATGCTTGGTATCGTGGCGTTGGTTTCAGCGATTTATCAAGGGAAGATTTGCGCTTCGAGCGCTTCCGCTATAGGGTCGGGACACGAGGTTCTTGGACAGGGGTTAGTTTTTGGAGCTCTACCCGAATTCTACGCTATTTTAGCGTTAGTCGCGTCTATATTATTGAAAAATTTAGCCCAATAGTATTTGTTTAAGCATAAAAAAATAGAAAAAAAATATTTTTTTATGCTTTCTTATTTTATCGAATAAAATATCTTTTTTATATTGAAAAATGTAGAAAAAGGCGCTATAATATCTTAATAGTTAATCTTTTTTTTCGGAGGTCAAAATGTATAAAATTAGGTTTATTATTTCGGCGATAGTTATATTCGCTCTGTTTTTAGGATGCGATATAAAGAAGATACCGACTACCGACGACGGTATAGAGGTCGACGGCAAAATCGCGAGCGTTACTACCGACGCCGGATTTAAAGCCGCTTTAGCTCGAACGGATTTGGAAACGATAAATCTTTCGGGAACCTTTGACGGTTCGTATAGCGTCAATAGCGCGGTTGCGATTAACGGCTCTTCGGGGACTTCCGTTAACGGACTAGTTATAAATAGAAGCGGCGTAGAGTTGGACGGGTTTTCGGCGAATAGCGTGGAGGTTGCGTCGGGAGTAGGGGACGGAGATTGTAAGATTCAGAATGTCGCAATTAACGACCAGTTTATAATTAACGGCGGCGGAGCTAACAGCGTTTATGTATCCGGAACAAGTAACGTCAAGGGCGTTATGAAGGTGAACAAAGCCGGCGTAAGCGTTAAATTGTCCGCCCAGGTTAGTATCAATAAGGCTGTGTTAACGGCAAATTGCTCCTTAGATCAGACGGGCGATACGGGCGAGGGCAAGGTTACTACCATTTTTATAAACGTCGCTTCGTCCGGCGGCGCGGCTAATATGACAATCGACGTTAAGACTACAAATGTTAATATCCTGCAATTACCGTCAGATTTATCTTTAAATATCGATAGTACAATTGACGCGATAACGGCGTTAGCGGATAATGATATCACTTTAAATATAACCGGGTCCGTCGGTAGTTTGACGGCGGTTAATCCAGACGCGATTAGAGGTAGCGTTGGCGGCGTAGACGTTACGCAGCTTGGTCCGACCGACTTAAGCGCAGATATTTTAGCCGACGCGGTTTCTTTGTTGTTTGATAAATTGTTGGGCTTTTCGCGGGTAAACTCCGTTAACGTTAACGCTTCGGGAGCTTTTACGCTGTCTAACGAGTATGATCGTATATGTCTGCCGACCTCTTTTCACTATCTTGACAATACGATAGATATTTCGTGGGAGTCCGGCGACGATTCGGTATTATCTGCAGAGACCGGCGTTGTAACGCACGATAAAAATTCAGACAAATTCGTAACATTAACGGCGACCGTATCGGTAGGCGACAAGAGTAACAGTATACCGTTGGTATTTTACGTTACGGTTGAGAAGGCGGCGGCTACGACTTCGACGACAACAACTACAGTTAGAATCCCCGATGATATTGGTATAGTGGGAATCTGGAAGACAACAGATCTAAATCTTACGACGGGGCGCGATGGCGGGGATACAACCGCATATTTTACCGTATCAAGTAATGGCGACCTGACTATTGATTACGACGTTAATAGTAGTAAGGCAACTTTTTTAACCGGAAATATAGTTTCATATTCATCTGACCTTTTGGGCGAAAAATACGTTATATGTAGATGTAGAATCAACAGCGATTTTACATATAACGGGTTTTCCATAAACGGTCTTAATATGAAAATTTCTTGGGAAGCTAGCCCTAGCCCCGCTGGCTTAGGCTTAATATTAAAGGCTTATCAGCCAAATGTTTTTAGAACCGGAGCGGAAAGCGAAAACTCGGTAATATGGGGACCGACTCCGCTTTGGACAAAACAACCTTAATAGAGTTTAAAAAAAGCCGTCTCGAAAGAGACGGCTTTTTATTTGTATATTTAGCAGACGTATTTGGAATAATTTTAATTTCCCAAAAAATTCAAAAAAATTGCGAATTATCATAAATTTAAAGATTTATATTGACAGATATTTTACAATATCATAATAATTATATAAGAAATGGGGATTATTAAACGGAGGTTATTAATGAAGAAATATTTCATTTTATTCTCTTTAATAATAATTTTTAACAATTTTATCTTTCCGGAAGGGAATACAAATACAAATATAAATAACGTTTTGATCGATAACAAAAGTCCGAGCGCTAACAAGGGAAAGAGCGTCTCTTTTTTTTCAATCATAGATTTTTGGGCTTATCCGTTTGTTTTTGAGCCGTCGTATTCAAACGCAAGCGACGGGTTTAACGGAAGAGTTATGTTGGGGCTAAAATACGACAAATTTACCTTTGGCGTATCTATGTTTGAGAATTATTTTTCAACGGGGCAGTACGATAGCAATATGGACTTTTTTGGAGCGGTAAATATATTTAGATGGACTTTCGATTTTTTTTATTCGCCGGTTGAATGGATCGATATCAGAAGCGGAATCGGCGGCTCTTTCTCGGCGTTCTCTTATGTTTATGAATATAAATACAACGATATAAGATACGACGGAGGGCTTTTTTTTCTCTTTGATATGAAGTTTCTTCTTCCCATAAAGGTTATAGAATTTCAACTTTTAAACAGACTCGATATTTTATTCGGGGGGAACGTAGTTACGCCGAGATATACCGGAAGCGGCAGATTTATAGTTCATCCCTATTTTAGCTGGATTGGGCTTTATATCGAGGCGGGGGGCGAAACTTTTATACACAGAAGCGAAAATGTGGAGGTGGTTTCGGGGTATTTTATATGGAGCGTAGGAATTCAGTTTGAATTAGATATTCCCAAAATGAAAACGGAGTTCTTGGTTTTGAATGATAATTTTAAAGATAAAAAAAATTATCAAGTAAATCTAAAAAAGAATAATACCCCAAATATTACCGACGCGACAGACGACGCTCTTAAAGAAAATGACACATATGAGGTTAAGGAAAATGACACATATGGGGTTGATGATAAAAACGACGCATATGAGATTGTCGATGCGGCGGAGGACTCGATAAAAAAATTATTAACGGCGAAAGTCGGCGACGTCGTCGAGTTCAACAATATTTTATTTTATCCCGACGACGATAGGATAATGGAGGAGTCGCTTCCCGTTCTTGACGAAATCGTCGAAATTCTGATTAAAAGGAAAAATATAGTAATAGAGATTGGCGGTTATACAAATTCGGTCGGAAAATTTGAAGACGAACTTGAGTTGTCGATGAAGAGGGCTTTAAAGGTTGCGCTTTATCTGAGCGGTAAAGGGGTAGAGGCTAATAGGATTAAGGCGACCGGATACGGCGGTATTAGCGGGGAGGGGGCGTCTGAATTCAAAAGGAAGGTTGAGATTAAAATTTTAAAATATCAATAGATATTAATTAAAAGAAGGAGCGTTATTATGTCTAAGAGGAGTTGTCGCGTCTTTATTTTGACGGTTGTTTTGGGAATTTTGCTTTTTGCCGGTTGTTCTCTCAACAATCCTTTTTTTCGGTATGATTTGTCTCAGAGCGGAGGAGAGGGGGCGGACGTCGATCTTTCAAACTACTACACTAAGATTGAGGTCAATAATCTGCTTTTGTCTCTGAAGAATATTAATCTGGCCGCGGATGCAAGTATCGATCAGAGTAAAATTGCGGGGGGTAAATTTGGATTTGTTCCTTTTTACAACGCCGACGGCGACGTGAGTATTGATAAAACTATATATACTCAAAATCTTGTTATAGGCAATAGATATAAATTTCCGAATTCCGACGGTCAGCCGGGGTATATACTTAAGACCGACGGCGCCGGCAATCTAACTTGGCAGACGGACAATTCGGGAAGCGCCGCCGACAATATGGGGGATCATACGGCGACTAAAAATATCGCTCTCGGCAATTATTGGCTTTCGGGAGACGGCGGCAGTAACGGAATATTTATTAAGAACGGAAAAGTCGGGGTTGGCAATAACGCTCCCGTATATCCTCTCGACGTGTCGGGGAGCATCAGGATGTCAAGCGGGAGTCTTGTATTTCCCGACGGCTCTACTATGACCAGCGCGGCGACCGGAAGCGCCTCGTCCTTATCGAATAGCGCCGACGTTGCGATAACCGCCGATTCCGACTCCAACGGTAGCGGAGCGATATTGATGAAAATCGGCGGAAGCGAAAAAATGGTTATTACAAACGGCGGTTATGTCGGGATAAATACCGCTACCCCCGCGTCGACGCTATCTGTCGGGGCTAACTCGCAGTTTCAGGTAAACTCGACCGGTAATATAGTGAAGATAAATAACGTGGCGATTTCGTTTCCCTCTACGCAGGGGACGCCGGGACAGGTGTTGACGAACGACGGCTCCGGGACGTTGAGTTGGACGTCTCCGCCGTCCGCTCCCGTAACGAGCGTTTTTGGAAGAACCGGGGTTGTGATCGCCGCGGCTGGCGACTATACTTGGGCTATGATAAACAAGACCACGTCGAGTTTGGCGGATATAACGACAAGGTCTGCCGGCGATCTTACCAGCGGCAATCTTGCGATAGCTCGGATGCCGACAGGGGGAAACTGGACTTTGTCGAGCAATCTCAATATCGACTCAAATACGATGGTTGTCGACTATACAAATAATAGGGTCGGCTTGCTGACCGCTACCCCCGCGTCGACGCTATCTGTCGGCGCTAACTCGCAGTTTCAGGTAAACTCGACCGGTAATATAGTGAAGATAAATAACGTGGCGATTTCGTTTCCCTCTACGCAGGGGACGCCGGGACAGGTGTTGACGAACGACGGCTCCGGGACGTTGAGTTGGACGTCTCCGCCGTCCGCTCCCGTAACGAGCGTTTTTGGAAGAACCGGGGTTGTGATCGCCGCGGCTGGCGACTATACTTGGGCTATGATAAACAAGACCACGTCGAGTTTGGCGGATATAACGACAAGGTCTGCCGGCGATCTTACCAGCGGCAATCTTGCGATAGCTCGGATGCCGACAGGGGGAAACTGGACTTTGTCGAGCAATCTCAATATAGACTCAAATACGATGGTTGTCGACTATACCAATAACAGAGTCGGCTTGCTGACCGCGACCCCCGCGTCGACGCTATCTGTCGGGGCTAACTCGCAGTTTCAGGTAAACTCGACCGGTAATATAGTGAAGATAAATAACGTGGCGATTTCGTTTCCCTCTACGCAGGGGACGCCGGGACAGGTGTTGACGAACGACGGCTCCGGGACGTTGAGTTGGACGTCTCCGCCGTCCGCTCCCGTAACGAGCGTTTTTGGAAGAACCGGGGTTGTGATCGCCGCGGCTGGCGACTATACTTGGGCTATGATAAACAAGACCACGTCGAGTTTGGCGGATATAACGACAAGGTCTGCCGGCGATCTTACCAGCGGCAATCTTGCGATAGCTCGGATGCCGACAGGGGGAAACTGGACTTTGTCGAGCAATCTCAATATCGACTCAAATACGATGGTTGTCGACTATACCAATAATAGGGTCGGGATAAATACCGCGACCCCCGAATTTCGCCTCACGCTGGATAAGGGCGCGGCGACTCCTGACGGCGGGATACTGGCGATGGGGACTCGTAGTAGCGGGGCTACGCTTAGCGCGTCCGGAGCTGGAACGAGGATGATATGGTATCCCAGAAAAGCGGCGTTTAGAGCGGGATATGTAAACGGAACTCAATGGGACGACGCTAATATAGGAGATTACTCCGTCGCTATGGGATACTCTACTACCGCAAGCGGCCACAGCTCGACGGCTATGGGGGGCTATAATACTGCAAGCGGGGAGTGTTCGACGGCTATGGGGAGCTATAATACTGCAAGCGGGAATTGTTCGACGGCTATGGGAACAAGTACTACTGCGAGCGGAAGCTATTCTACAGTTATGGGGTCGAGTACGAAGGCGCAGTCTTACGCTTCGTTGGTTGCGGGGCAATACAATGTCGTATCCGGGACGACAAACGAGTGGATAGATACCGATCCGCTGTTTGTATTAGGGAACGGCGTCGACCCTTCGTCTCGAAGCAACGCTTTTGTCGTATATAAAAATGCAAACGTTGAGATTAAGACGTTATCTACAAACGGCGCGGTCTATTCTAATAATAAGATTCTTACTAACGTTAATCCTTCGTCGAGAGAGTATAAAAAAAATATAAAAGATATCGATCTTAAGCCGGAGCGCCTCCTTAAACTTCAACCAAAATCGTTTATCTGGAAAAGTAATAATCAAAAAGATATAAGCTATATTGCCGAGGAAGTCAGAGATATAATACCCGAACTTTTTCAGGACGACGGACTTAATAAAGGCTTTGACGTGGCAAAACTTCCCTTTTATATAATTGAACTTGTGAAAAAACAGCAAACCATAATTGACGCGCAAAAAGAGGAGTTGTCTCTTGTAAACGACAAACTCAAAATACTTGAGACGACGCTATCCGCGGCTAAAGGGCAAACTATCGACCCGGATAAACTCGTTCAAGATTTGAGAGGCAAGTCAAACGTCAATATCTATCAATATCTTGTTTTCGTTTTAATGGGGCTTGTCGTATTGCTGGTAGTAGTTTTCTCTATATCGACCGTTTTTATGTTGAAAAAAATTAGGAAGTAGAGGCGGGTAATGGACGCGTATGCGTTAAACTAAAGAAACACATATGTGTCAAATTTTATCGAGGAGCGACGCGGCGCATGTAGCTCCATATGTGTCATTTTTCATCAGGAGGCGTCGCGGCGGGTATAGCTCCATATGCGTCAATTTTGCAGGGCAGTCGCCGCGCGTCTACCGACGCATATGTGTCAAATTTTATACGACAATTGTCGCGCCGCGCTCTGATAAAAAAATAGACCATATGTGTCAAATTTTATTGAGGAGCGTCGGCGACGCGTATGCGTCAAACTTTTTTATTGTAAAATCTTTTTATTTGACAAATGAGAAGATTTTGAGTAAATTTAAGACGAATATAGAATAGATTGAGGTTAAAAATGCAAGCAATTGAATTTGAAACATATCAAAATAAGGGAATGATTCCAATTCCGGACAAGTATAAAAACAGTTTTAATGGAAAATTAAAAGTCATTATTTTATCGTCAGATAATCGTCAAGATTTTAAGTTATTTAATGAAATTCCCCAATCTATGAAAAATCCGTATAAATCTGATTGTTTTAATAAATATTCTCGGAATGAATTAAATGCCAGATAAGATATTTATTGATACCAATTTGTTAGTATATGCTTATGTTGAACAAGATAAAGAAAAACATGATAAAATTCTTGATTTTTTTTTATCTATTAGAAAAAATTATTGTTTTGTAAGCGTTCAGGTAATTAATGAATTCTATTCGGCGTTAAGTAAAAATAAAGTTCCTCATAATATTATACATAATAATATTATTGAAATATCAAATATATGTAACATAGCTGATTTGGATTTTGAGATTGTAAAATTATGTTTACACATAAAGGAAAAATATAAGTTGCCTTATTGGGATTCATTAATCGTAACAACTGCTATCAAGAATGAATGCGCTATTTTATATTCAGAAGATTTGCAGCATAACTTGAAAATTGAAAAAAAGTTAAAAATAATAAATCCTTTTATCAATAATTAATGGAAAAATATTTTTTTATGTTAATATATTAAAATTTATTTTCTCTCTTCTTTTTAATTGAAGATAGCCCCCTCGACTTCGCTTGCGCGAAGTCGAGGGGGAATTAAAAATAATTATTGATTTTCTTAAAATATTGCATTATATTTCAAATATCAAGACTTGAGGAACAATTATGGAAAATATTTTGTTAAAAACTGATAAATATGAGGGCGAATTTGTCGTGTTTAATAATCTTGAAGAAAAGAAAATATTATTACATTCAAAAGACGAAGATTATTTATATAAAGAGCTGAATTCTCTAAATATAGAGTCGCCTTATATTGTATACATCCCGGGAAAGGATATGCGTTAAACTAAAGAAACACATATGTGTCAAATTAAAAACGCGTATGCGTTAAATCGTCGTCCTGCGTATCAGGTCGGGGGTATAGAATATCTACTATAAGAGGCGTTATATATGAAGAGAATATTTTTTTTATTACTTGCGTCAATTTTTTTGGTTTCTTGCATTTTTAAAGACAGTAAAGAACTAAAACTTGCAAGATCGGCCGGTAAGAGCGGAAATTATAAAGAGGCGCTGAACTATTACGGCAATTATATCTCCGACAACTCGGACGACAAAAGCGTCAAAAAGATATATCTCGAAAGAGCGGAGGTTTATTATAACGTTAAGGAGTATCAAAAATGCTACGAGGACGTCTCGCTGGCGATAAGGATTGACGATAAATACGAAGACGCTTATATGCTTAGAGGCGCGTTGTTTGCGGAAATCGGCGAACTCCAAAATGCGCTGGACGATTTTACAAGGATAATTACCGCCAATCCCAAAAATCATGCCGCTTTTTTTAGACGGGGCAACGTATTTTTCATAGCGGGGCAGTATGAAGATGCGATAAAAGATTTTTTCGCGGCGTCCAAACTTAAAAAAAACGAATCGATCTACTATATCAATACGGGACTTTCATTCTACAAACTCAACGATTATGAAACCGCTATCGATTATTTTACAAAAGCGGCTAAGACCGGCAAAAAAAACTTTGCCCCATATTATCGCAGAGGGGTCGTATATACGACGATTTCGCTTTTTAGAAAGGGGATTGAAGATTTTAATACCGCGATAAAGATAAACCCCAACGTTTCAGACGCCTATTTTCAGAGGGGGCTGGCTTTCCGGAATATAGGCCGGTTTGACGACGCGCTGTCGGATTATGAGTCCGCTCTGCGGCTCGATCCCAAAAATGTAAACATTCATAAAAACAAAGCGTCTCTCTATTTTAATTTCGGCAAATACAACGACGCTATTCTCTCCTATTCAAAAGTAATCGAGCAGAGCCCCGAAGATATCGACGCTTACAACTACCGGGGACTTAGCTACTATTACGGTAAAGAGTATAACAAAGCGATCGACGATTTTGAAAAAACGCTAAGTCTAAATAAGGATTTTATAAGCGGATACAACAACAGAGGGTTGTGTTACTATTCGCTAAAGAGATATAACGAAGCGCTAGCCGATTTCAACTACGTTTTGTCAAAAAATCCCGGGTTTGCAAATACCTACTTTAACCGCGGTAATTTATACCTTGAGAGAAACGACAAAGAAAAAGCGCTTGAAGATTATAACAGCGCGATAAAATTTAACGATAGATTTGTAGACGCATACATAAGCAGAGCTTTTATAAAAAAATCCCGTTCCAAATACGATGAAGCTCTTAAAGACTACAACGCCGCTCTAAATATTATGCCTAATAACGTCTCCGCCTATCACGAAAGAGCCAAAATTTATTTTTATCTCAATAAATCCGTCGAATCTCTCGAAGACCTAAACCGAATTATCGAAAGCGCCAAGCAAAATCCCGTTATATATATAACCGTAGGGATGTATTATAACTATTTTCAAAAAGATAAAACAAAAGCTCTTGACTATATAAAATTAGCGCTTAATAACGACAATAACAAAGTTCTGAAAGATTATATATTAAACGATACGGATTGCAAATATTTTCTTAAAGATATAATAGAATCTGATGAGTTTAAAAGTTTATAATAATATAAAAAAATATCTCTATAACTCTATAATATTTTTTTTGTTTTTACTACTCCTCTCCTGCGTTCGTAAAGAATATAAGCGTAGCGAAGAAATAGTAGAATACTATATAAATTATGAGGCGAATCTCCTTTCCGAGGAAGCGATAAAAAAGGGATTTGCCGTCTGGGAAAATTCTATCGACGGAAAAATAAAATTTATATATCGGGGACGAAACAGAGCCGGAGTAGTAAAGGACGGAAAAAACACAGTATCCTTTGTTAAAGAATTTCCGGCGACGCTCGATCAAAAGCATATAGCGTATTGCTATAATTGGCGCAAAGATAAAACGATTATCGAGTCGGATATTATTTTTAATATGTCGCCGGTAAAGTGGACGACCGGCAAGACTAAGACGCCGAATTCTTACTGTATAGAAGGGATACTTCTTCATGAAATCGGTCATCTGCTCGGATTATCTCATATAAACTCCGATAAGTCCGTTATGAAAAAAAAACAAACTATAGAAGATTCTTACAATACCGTTATCGACGATCTTACCATCGAAGAGTTTAAAAAACTATACGGAGATTGACGGAGTCAAAGCCAAAGGCGTTTCGTCGGTTTTTTGGGGAATTAAAAATATTTGTTTCATATGTGTCAATTTTATTCTTAACGCCATATGCGTCGAATTTCTATCGAGGAGCGCTTGCGGCGCATATGTGTCAATTTCCTCCTTAACATCATATGTGTCAATTTCTTTTCCCCGCCCCAAAAAACCGACGGGATACAAAAAATAGTATAATAATATTTGACAATAAATGAAAAATATTATATATTGACTTCATACAAGGCCTTTTCGTCTAGTGGTTAGGACGGGTGATTCTCAGTCATCAAACAGGGGTTCGATCCCCCTAAGGGCTAAGATTTTTAAACCTATCTTTTATGTTATAAATCGGATAAGCGTTAATGGAAAATGGTTTTAACAAATTCAATATCGAAAACGATCTGATAAATTTGCTTGAAGAGAGACGTATTTATAGTCCGACCGAAATACAGGAAGAGGTCATTCCTAAGATACTGCGAAACCAAAACGTTATAGGACAGGCAAAAACCGGAACAGGCAAAACAATAGCTTACGTCGTTCCTATTATCGACTTGTTGCGAAGAAAAAAAGAGAACGTCCTTATTATTGCCCCCACTAAGGAGCTCGCCGCGCAGATATTTAAAGAGGTTCAATATTTTAGCTCGGGCTCGGATATAGACTCTATCCTATTAATTAGCGGAGAAAATATCAATACGGCTAAGGAAAAATTAAAAAGAGATTATAATATATACATCGGGGTTCCGGGGAGAATAATAAAACTTGTAGACGTTGGAGCTTTAAAATTATCTTCGATGAAAAGGATGGTATTAGACGAGATTGATTTTCTGATCGATCTGGGCTTTAAAAAGGATTTGGAGAGAATATTTGAGCTCTCTAAAAATGTTTACCAGACGATGGCTTTTTCGGCGACCTTGTCTCGTGAAACAAAAAAGATATTGGACATTGCCAATAAGCAAAATATTACGTCGAGAGTTCATCCAAAAAACAAACTGCCCGTCAACATTAAAAATTATTTTTTCCCGATAGATAGCGAAGCTAATAGATCGGAAGTTCTTCTCAATATTCTTGAGAATATAAATCCGTATCTCTGTATTATTTTTTGCAGAACCAAAAAAGAGAGCGATTGGCTATATTCTTTATTAAAGGAAAAAAAATATCTGACGGCGGTTCTTAACGGCGGATTGACGCCGGCGCAAAGAAAGCGAGAGCTTGACAGTTTTAGAAAAGCTAAAGTCCAATATCTTGTATCCACAGATTTGGCTGGCAGGGGCTTGGATATAGAAGGGATTAACTATATTATTAATTATAATCTTCCGCTTAACGAGCTTGATTATCTTCATAGAGCCGGTAGAACCGGAAGGGTGGAAGAGGAGGGGATAGCCTATTCGATTTGCAACGAGCTCGACGAGGGGTATTTAAAAAAATATTCTTACGAATTGGATTTTATTCCTCTACCGCTAAAAATTGAAAAAAATAAAATAGTCGAATACAAAAATTATAAAGGGGTTAAACCGAGATTTAATCTTAAAGATAAAGAGAAAATAAAGAAAATAATTGAAATAAAGAAAAATATTAAAGCCAAAAAGGAAGAAAACGATGCCAAAAAGGCGAGAAGATATAGAAAAAAACGATAAGTGGAATATTGAAAGTATATTTGCTACGGACGAATTGTGGGAATATGAGTTTGATGTATTTAAAAAAGAGATTAAAGATATTAGTCTGTTTAGAGGAAAACTTAAAAATAGCGAAACAGAAATTTTAAACGCTATTCAAAAATCTATTTTTTTGGATAGAAAACTAGGCAAACTCTTCACCTACGCTCATACGAGACGCGACGAGGATACCAAAAACGAAAAATATAAAACTTATTATGAAAAAGCTTGTAACGTTTCCGTAGAATTAGACGAATTATCGTCGTATTTAGTTCCGGAATTGCTCTCAATTGAAGAGTCCCTATTAATCAAATATATAAATTCCGACGTATTAAAAGAGTATAAATTTCATTTAGAAAAAATTATTAGAACCAAACCTCATACTTTATCCGATAAGGAAGAGCGTATTATATCTTTAGCCGGCTCTGCGCTCCGGACCGCTTACGACGTTTTTGGTTCGTTGAACGACGCCGATCTGAAATTTGGGACTATCAATATCGATAATAATGAAAAAGAGTTGACTCATGGGCTTTACTACTCGTATCTCATCGATAAAGATAGGCGTATAAGAGAAGCGGCGTTCAAAAAATATCATAATAAATACGACGAATTCCCGACGGCGTTTGCCTCTTTGTTAAACGGGCAGATAAAAACTCATCTATTTAACAGTAAAGTTAGAAATTTTAAAGACTGTTTGGAAGCGTCTCTTTTTTATAAAAATATTGATACTTCCGTATATACAAACCTCATAGATACCGTAAGAAGTAATATTAGCGTATTACATAAATATCTCTCTTTTAGGAAAAAAGCTATGGGGTTGGACGAGTTGCGCCTTTACGACGTCTACATTCCGTTTGTCGAATCTCAGGAGATGAAATTTAGTTTTGACGAAGCCAAAACGGTTCTGCTTGAATCCGTTCAAATTTTGGGCGACGAATATTATTCGGAATTAAAGAAGGGGCTGGAAAACGACAGATGGGTAGATAAATATGAAAATGAGAATAAAAGAAGCGGCGCATACTCGACGGGCTGTTACGACACAATGCCGTTTATTTTATTAAATTTTAACGGAACGCTCAACGACGCCAGAACGTTAGCTCACGAAGCGGGACACAGTATGCATAGTTATATGACAAAAAAATATCAACCGCCGATATACGGTAGTTATCCGATTTTTTTAGCCGAGGTTGCGTCGACTTTTAACGAAGAGCTTTTTATTCACAACCTTTTAGGTAAAACGAAAGATAAAAATGTAAGGGCGTATCTTATTAATTCGAGATTGGAAGAGATAAGAGCGACTTTTTTTAGGCAGACTATGTTTGCAGAATTCGAATTGAAAATTCATAATTTTGTCGAAAACGATACTCCGTTGACTGAAAATTTACTGAAAACTGAATATAGAAAACTAAACGAGTTTTATTTTGGCGAAAACGTTGTAATTGATAAGGAAATTGAGATAGAATGGGCGAGAATCCCGCATTTTTATTATAATTACTACGTCTATCAATATGCGACGGGCATCTCCGCCGCTATCGCCTTATTCAACAGAGTTATGAAAGGGGGTAAAAAGGAGATCGACGACTATCTTGGTTTTCTCAAAGCCGGAAATTCCAAATTCCCGCTCGATATACTAAAAGACGCGGGGGTCGATATGACCTCTCCGCGTCCCATAGAGGATACCGTCAAATATTTTGATTCGTTAATAAACGAACTTTCAGAAGTTTACCAAGTATCCTAGTATATATAAATTATTCGCCTTCGGCTCTATTCTTCTTAGTTTCCGCAATGATGTCGTCGGCGAGCTTGCCGGTTATCGATTGATAACTGTCAAACTTTACCTCAAAACTGCCCGTTCCAGACGTTATCGATTTGAGATCGATAGAGTATTTCAATAACTCTTTTTGCGGAACTAACGCTTTTATCAATTCGATATTTCCTAAGGATTCTTGCCCCAAAACCTTGCCTCTTTTTGACGAAAGGTCGGAAAGGACGTCTCCTACATATTTTTGTTCTACGTACACGGAGAGCTCCATAATCGGTTCAAGCAATACCGGACTCGCCTGTCTCATCGCCTCTTTAAACGCTTCCCGCGAAGCTATTTTGAACGACATTTCCGACGAATCGACGGGGTGCTCTTTACCGTCTATGAGTTTAACTCCAATATCGACGACGTGAAATCCCGCAAGAACTCCGTCTTCCATCGCCTCGTGAAACCCTTTTTCGCAACCGGGGAAATACCCCTTACTTATAACTCCCCCGACTATTCCATTCTCAAACTGATAATACTTACCCGTTTCCAAGGGCCAAATATCGATTACGACTTTTCCGTATTGACCGTGTCCTCCGGACTGCTTTTTATGAGTATATTCGGCGGTAGCTCTCTTTTTGATAGTCTCGCGATACGGTATCAAAGGATCGGAAAGAATAGCCTCTATTTTATTTTTATCCTTAATTTTTTCGAGTATAAGTTTTATCTGCATTTCTCCCATTCCGGATATAACGTTTTGCTTAGTCTCGGCGTTGTAAGCGATTTTAAAAGTCGGGTCCTCTTCGCTCGCTTTTTGAAGAAGATTTATCATTTTTTCTTCGTCGTTTTTATTAGGCGCAGTTATAGCTTGCGAATAAATCGGCTGAGGAAACTCTATTTTAGGAAGTTTTACGATAGATTTTGGATCGCATAGAGTATCGTTAGTATTAACCGACGCTAATTTAGTAAACGCCCCGATATCTCCTGAGTTTAAAAACTCTACTTCTTTTAAGGCTTTTCCGACAACTTTATACAACTTTCCGCATTTTTCTTTTATATTATAATTTGAATTCAAAAGTTCTATGTCGCGGGTAACTTTTCCTCTTTTTACTCTAAAATAAGAAATTTTACCGGAAAATTGGTCGATCGTAGTTTTAAATACAAACAGAGCTATCGGTTGATCGGATTTATTCTCTACAACAACCTCTTCGTCTTTATCGTTAATCCCCACTAAAGAATCCGAATCTTCCGGAGAGGGCATATAGTTTACAACGCAGTCAAGAAGAGCCACGGTCCCGGAATTTATGATAGAATTCCCGACTAATACCGGGACAATTTTACCCGTTACGATAGCTTTTTTTAATCCCGTAATTATCTCTTCGTTAGTTAACTCCTCTCCCTCAAAATATTTATGCATAAGCGCGTCGTCCGTTTCGACGGCGACTTCAACCATCTCTTTAAAATAATCTTCAAGCCCAACGACGCTGTCGGGGACTTTTTCTTTTCTTACAGTTTTGCCGTTGTTTTCAGGGTATCTCGCTTCCTTTTCTACAAGGTCTACTATTCCCTTAAAATCTTTTCCTCTTCCAATCGGTATAGATAACGGCACGAAAGTTACGTCTTTAAAGTTTTCTTTCAAATTTGCAAGACATTTTTCATAATCCGCATTTTCTTTATCCATTTTATTGATAAAAACTAACTTCGGCAGATCGCATTTTCTCCAAATTTTAAGAGTTTCTATCTCAACTCCGGCTTCGGCGTTTACGACAAATATAGCCGAGTCCGTTATTCTCATAGAAGCCGATACCTCTCCGACGAAGTCGGGAGAGCCGGGATTGTCTATAATGTTTATTAGCGTCTTATTCCACTCAAGATACGATATTGACGAATTGATTGATATTTTTTTAGCTATTTCCTGTTCAGTCCAATCGCTAACGGTTTTACCATCGTCGACTCTACCCATATCGGTAATCATATTCGCAGTATATAACGCGGCTTCATTTAAAGTAGTTTTTCCCGAATTGCCGTGCCCAAACAGCGCGATATTTCTGATATTTTTTGTATCAAAAGCCATACATCCTCCTAAAAAAGTCAACCGTAAGGTTAACTAATATTTTATATTTTAATTCGACAACATCGAATTTAGTTCCGGTAAACTTGCCGTTCTCGCGGCGTTCGTCTTTTCCTAAATAGATAGAGCTAATCTCGCCTCTTGTGTTTTACTCTCCTCGATACCTCGTAATATACCGTAATAGATTTAATTTACGGGATACCACGTAACGACTTTTTTCAATCTTCCATTGGGATGATAGGAGTTTTCCTGCCACCATTCGCTGCCGTAAGCGCTTATTCCATAGATAAGATTACCCTTGCCGTCGTATTCGTATCGGTTCTCGTTTTCATCGCTATCCTTTTCGCGAATTAAATTTCCCTTGCCGTCGTACTCGTTCCATTTTTCATAACCGTTGTTTATTTTTTCGTGAATTAATTCCCCTTTGCTATTGTACTCATACCATTCTTCATAGTCGCCGGTTTTTCGATAGGTTTTATTTCCCCTATCGTCGTATCCGTAAAAGGTCTCTTTTCCGGAATTGTCTTTTTCATAGATCAAATTTCCATTACTATCGCGTTCGAACCAAAACTCCAGACCGTCGCTGTCTTTTTGATAGGTTTTATTTCCTATACTGTCGTATTCCCACCAAGTCTCTTTTCCGGAATTGTCGTTTTCATAGATAATATTTCCCGCGTTATCGTATTTTCGCCAGATTTCATATCCATATCTGTATTTTGTATGGGTTAGATTTCCATTGTCGTCGTATTCGTACCAAATTTCGTCTTCAGCGCCATTTTCATAAATTAAATTTCCGCGGTTGTCATACTCTTCTATCCCGGCGCATACCGCCCATCCCGACATTATTTTGCCGTTGATATTAAATTCTTTGTTAACCTCTTCTCCAACCGCGGCAGTTTGCTCGTCTACGGCGTCGGTCTGAGCGTCCAAATCTACGGCGGCGTCGGTCTGTTCTTTTACAATTTCAGAGCTCTCCTGCGCGTTGTTAGCCGCCTCTTTTTTACAAGCGCTTGTTATTAAAAGCGCAAAAAGACAACAAAAAAAACCAAGTAAAAATCTCTTTTTCATAAAAATCTTCCTAATTTTTTTAACTTGGATTCCACGTAATAACTTTTTTTAATTTTCCATTGGGATGATAAGCGTTTTCATGCCACCATGCGTTGCCATAGCCGCTTACTCCATAGATAAGATTTCCTTTGCCGTCGTATTCGTACCAGTACTCGTTTTTATCGCTGTCTTTTTCGTGAATTAAATTTCCCTTTTTGTCATACTCATACTCCTTCCAACTCTTGAGCCCATGACTGTTCATCTGTTTATAGACTAACTTCCCATTGTCGTCATACTTATTCCATTCCTCATAGTCTTGAGAGGTTTTAGAGTGAATTAAATTTCCTTTTTTGTCATACTCATCCCATTTTTCATAGTTGCCGGTTTTTTGATAGATTTGATTCCCTTTGTTATCGTATTTGTAAAAGGTTTCGCCTCCATCGCCGTCTTTTATATAGATCAAATTTCCCTTATCGTCGTGTTCGTACCAGTTTTCGAAACTCTCCCTATCGTCAATGTATTTAGAATAACTTATTTTCCCCTTGCCGTCGTATTCCCTTTCCCACCTCTTTTCCCTTCCATCGCTGTCGTTTTCATAGATTTTACCCCCTTTGCCGTCGTATTTATACCATTTTTCATATCCGTAGCTGTATTTTTTATGGGTTAAATTTCCATTGTCGTCATACTCTGCCCAAGTCTCGCCTTCCCAGCTGTTGTTTTCATAAATTAAATTTCCGCGGTCGTCGTACTCTTTTATTTCCGTACACACTACCAATTTTGACATTGTTTTGCCGTTGATATTAAACTCTTTCTGGACTTTCTCGTCGATAGTCGCAGTCAGTTCCTCTACGACGCCGGCCGCCCCTTTTTTGCAAGCGCCTAGCGCCAAAAGCACAAAAATAAGAGACGCCCCAAGCGCAAATTTCTTTTTCATAAAAATCCTCCTAAATTGTCTCTCAGATCGATAATGCGTAAATTGATCTTTCTAACGAGATATTATAAAATATATAAATAAAGACTATCGCAAAAGATAGTCTTTAGTTTTATAATGATCGCTATTTACCGGCTTCTTTTTGCAATTCGGATACTTTATCGATATTTTCCCACGAAAATCCCTTTCTGCCAAAATGACCGTAAGAAGCGGTTTTTTCAAAAATCGGTTTTCTCAAATCTAAAGTTTTGATTATACCGCCGGGAGTCAGATCAAAGACCTTCTTAACGGCTTCTTCGATTTTTTGCTCCGGAACTTTAGCCGTTTCAAAAGTCTCAACCATAACCGATACCGGAAACGGAACGCCGATAGCGTAAGCCAACTGTACTTCGCATCTGTCGCAAAGCCCGGCGGCTACTACGTTTTTAGCGACGTAACGAGCCATATACGCTGCGGATCTATCTACCTTTGTGGGGTCTTTACCGCTAAACGCGCCGCCGCCGTGTCTGCCCATACCGCCGTAAGTATCTACTATGATCTTTCTGCCGGTTAATCCCGAATCGCCGTGAGGTCCGCCGATAACGAATCTTCCGGTGGGATTTACGAAATATTTTGTATCTTTTGTAAGAAGTCCGGTAGGTTCTAATACCGGTTTGATAATTTTGGATATTATATCGTTTTTGAGCTCTTCGTATCCGATATTTTCGTCGTGCTGATGAGAAACTACTACCGTATCGATTCTTATCGGTTTATATCCGTCGTACTCGATAGTTACTTGACTCTTCGAGTCGGGTCTTAGCCATGTAAGTTTGCCGGTTTTTCTAATTTCCGCCGCGTACTCCAAAATCTCGTGAGCGTATTTTATAGGGGCGGGCATAAGTTCCGCCGTTTCGTTACAGGCAAAACCAAACATCATCCCCTGATCGCCGGCGCCTTGTTGTCCTTCAAATTCTTTCAATCCGACTCCCGAAACGCCTTGAGAAATGTCCGGCGATTGCGAGTGAATCGTATTTAATATAGCCATTGAATCGTAATCCAAGCCGTATTCCGGTTTGTCGTATCCTATTCTTTTTACGACTCCTCTGATAACCTCTTGATAATCTACTATAGACTTTGTCGTGATCTCTCCCCCGACTAAAACCATACCGGTCGTAGTAAAAGTTTCGCAAGCTACTCTCGACATCGGATCTCCGGCTAAACATGCGTCTAATACCGCGTCGGATACCTGATCAGCTATTTTATCCGGATGCCCTTCGCTTACGGACTCCGAAGTAAATAAATATTTTCTGTTATCCATTCTAAATTTCTCCTTAAAAATAAATCAGACTATTAAGTTAAACTAGTATATAAATTTCAGCTAATGTACTATAATTATTTAAAAAAATCAATAGTATAGTATAAATATTAAAAATAACTTTACAAAGCTATTATAATTTCATACAATTAAGTTAATCTTAACCGTTACTATAAACGGATCAAAAATTTAATCGAAGGGGGTAATTTTATGAAAAAAGCGTTTTTATTATTGATCGCGCTCTCGCTTTTATCGACTTTTTCTTGTAAAAAGGATAAAACCGACGGGGAGGTCAAACTTCAACTGTTTCATTATAAACAGGAGATTGTTAACGAATTAAAAGAGATTACGGCGTTATTTAAGGAAAAATATCCGAATATTACTATCGAAACGGAAACTATTCCAAACGACGCTCAAACCGTGTTAAAAACAAAGTTGCAATCGGGAGAGGCGCCTGAAATAATGATGCTGCAGTCTTATACGACCGTTTTTGACTATGCCGAAGCCGGGTATCTGCTGGATCTGTCAAAAGAGGCTTTTATGCAAAGAATAGTCGCCGGAGCAAAGAAATCCGTTACTTTTAAAGGAAGTCAATACGCCGTTCCGATGGATATGGCGGGAATAGGCGTTATTTATAATAAAGACATTTTTGCAAAGTATAACATTGCGATTCCGCAGACTCTAGACGAATTGAAGGGGGTTTGCGACGTATTAAATAAAAACGGTATAATACCGTTTGCCGTATCTATCAGCGACAACTGGCCTTTGGGGCATTTTTTTTCAATGGCTCATACGGCGTTTATCGGAGATAAACTTGATACTTGGATTAAATCAATGAACGACGGAGTAGGCTCGTTTAAAAGCGAAGATATGAACAGGGCTTTTGAGGTATTTGATTTTTATAAGAGTAACGCGGGACCAAAAGCTATGGAGACGACCTACAACAATCAGTATACAAATTTTGCTTCGGGAAAATACGCTATGATGGTTCAAGGATTGTGGGCTTACGGAACGGGATCTAAAACGGTTAATCCGGCTCTTAAAGCGGGATTTTTTCCGTTTCCTTTTACTAACGATCCGTCTCAAACGAAACTATACGTAGATACCGACTCGACGTTAGCCGTATCTGCGACGGCAAGTCCCGAAAAAATCGACGCCGCTAAAAAATTTCTTGATTTCCTCACCGGCGACGAAGGGGTAAAACTCTGGGTAGAGAAATGTAAACTTATACCGACGGTAAAAGGCGCAAACGTCGATAGTCTCGACGAGCCGTATCAAGACTTGATGAAGTATATTAACGAAGGCAAAATAATGCCGTGGGCTTTCTCAATATGGCCCGTAACGGTTTTTGAACAGTCTAAAGTCGCTATGCAAGAGTATTACAGCGGACAAAAAAATAAAGATCAAGTTATGGAGTATCTGGACAATCTTTGGAAGATTTCTAAAGGTATGAAGTAAAATTATACTTTAACAAGGGGTTAATAGCCCCTTGTTAATTTTTTATATGAAAAAATATTTTACCAAAAGAAACAATAAGTATTTTTTATATCTTTTCGTTATACCGGCTATTGTTTTATATATAGTTTTTTTTGTTTATCCTTTTATACAGGGGATAGGATACTCTTTCACAAATTGGAACGGATTGACCCCAAAGATACCTATACAGGTAAATAGTTACGATTTTGACAATATTATAAAATATAACATTCCTAAAGAGATTAGATACGATAATTTTCATAAAACGATTTTACAAAAAATAAAAATCGAAAGCGATAGAGAGTTCGTTAGATCGCTATATTTGCCGCCGTATCCTTCCGAGTTAATGAAAGAAATTATAGATAATAAAATCGGCAATAAAATCGGCGCGGATAATGAAGAGATGTTTTATTTTTACTACTCTTTGGCGGACGACAAGTATATTTATACGGCGCGACAATTGTCGTACGACGATTTGCGTCAATTTATAAAATATTTGAAAACTAAAAAAATAATTTCCCTAGAAAATTATGTTCTAAGAGAGAATATAAACGAACGGGATAGAGATAGATTATCCAAAATACTAACGGATATAAATTTTAGGAAACCTCTATCGGCTAAAGAGAGAAGTTATATCGAAAAGTTTTACAGAAATAACGGCTCTCTTTATATACTCGACAATAAAATTAAGTTGTATGAAATTTCAAAAATACAGAGATTAATTGCAAGAGTAGGATACTCTTCGATAAAATTTATTGGATTACAAAATTTTATCGATATTTTTACGATCGACGAGAGATTCCCAAGAGTTGCGTCGTTCACAATATTTTTTACCATATTTAACGTAGTTTTGATTAATTTATTTGGAATGATTTTGGCTCTGCTTTTGGATATGAGATTTCGGACGAAAAAAGCCCTTAGAGCGATGTTTTTTATGCCGAACGTTTTGAGCTTGATAATCGTCGCTTTTATTTGGACTTTTCTATTTCAAAATGTGATACCCGCGATACCCGGAACCGACGGCTGGCTGGGAGATCCTAAAGTCGCGCCGTATTCCGTTATTATCGCTTCGGTTTGGCAAGGTATGGGGTATATAATGGTCATATACCTTGCCGGGCTTCAAAGCATACCGCAGGATATATTGGAAGTTGCCGAGATAGACGGCGCGTCGGGGTTGAGAAAGTTTTTTAGCATTACGCTTCCTCTACTGTTGCCGGCGGCTACAATTAGTTTTTTTATAACGCTTACTAACTCGCTGAAAACGTTTGAAATAATGTTGGCTCTTACTAAAGGGGGACCCGGAAGCGCGACGGAGAGTTACGTTTTAAATATCTATAACGACGCCTTCGCTAACAATATGTTTGGATACGCGACGGCGAAGGCGGTAATATTGTTTCTTGTTATTATGACCATAACCGTTATTCAATTAACGGTTATGAAAAGAAAAGAGATAGAGTATTAAGACGGAGGATATATGTCTGAAGGAAACGAGATAGTAAAAAAATCGTTGTTGAAAAATTCTCAAAAGAAGGTATTTCTAGTCGTATTTGAATGTTTTTTAATATTATGCGCTATTTTATTTCTTTTTCCGGTCTTTCTAACTATTTTTAACTCTTTTAAATCAAATTCTGAAATATTAAAAGATCCGTTATCGTTTCCAAAATTCTCAAAGAGACTTCCCGATAAAATAAAAGTCGAGGATTTGGAGAGCGACTTATTGAATTTGATTTTAATAGACGACGACAAAAATTTTATAAGATCTAAATATAACCGCGTCGATAAATATTATTTGTTGAGTAAAAATATAGCAAAAGAAGATTATAACAGAATTATAGATATAGTTGAAAAAAATGGAATAAATAAGACTGTTTTTCAAAATATTAAAGATAATTACGTTGGAGCGTGGAATTACGGCAATATTCCGGTAAAAATAGACGGGAAAACTAAAAAAAACTTCGTTACTTTTCCTCAGGTTTTTCTAAATACGATTATAATAACTATTTTCAGCGCGGCGGGGATCGTATTGGTAAGCTCGATGGCGTCTTACGCGCTGGTAAGGGTAAAAAATAAATTCAGCTGGATAATATTTCTGTTTTTTACATTCTCAATGGTTGTGCCTTTTCAGGCAATAATGATACCGCTCGTTGAAACGGCGAAAATTCTCGGAGTAAAAAACTCCATACCGGGAATTATATTGATTTATATGGGGGTGGGAAGTCCTTTGGCGGTCTTTATGTATCACGGCTTCATAAAAGGAATACCAAAAGAGCTTGAGGAGTCTGCGGCGATAGACGGAGCCGGACCTTTTACGATTTTTTTTAAAATAGTGTTTCCTTTGTTAACTCCCATTACTGCGACAATTGTCATACTCGACGTTCTCTGGATATGGAACGATTTTTTACTGCCTCTAATCATATTACAAAGCAAAGAGCTTAAAACAATCCAACTGGCGCAGTACTCGTTTTTCGGGGCTTATAAAAGAGAATACGGTCTGGCGCTTGCGTCGTTGGTTATATCCGCCTCGCCGATTGTCGTATTTTATCTCTTTATGCAGAAATATATTATAAAAGGGATAACTTCGGGAGCGGTGAAGGGGTAGTAAATATATTAAGGGTATTTTTTATTAAGATACTTTTCGATATCTTCTATCTGTTTTTGAGGGGTGGAGCTCCCGCCGGAGACGCCTATCGTTTCAAATCGCTCCAGATTGATAGATTCCAGATCGTTTATAGTTTCTATAAAATAGCTTTCGCAATATGATCGGGATATGTCAAATAGAGCCGTCGTGTTGGCGCTTTTTTTATCCCCGATAATCAGCATTACGTCGGCTTTTTGCGCCAACGATATCGTTTCGTTTTGGATATTTATAGGAGCTTTGCATAAAGTATTGTTAATCTCAATTTTTGGGTAATATTTATGAAAATATTCAACAATTGCGTCAAAATCGTTTGGATTTGCCGTAGTCTGCGAAATAAAAGCGATTTTATCGTATTTATCATAAATATCTTCGATCGCTTTTATTTCAGAAATATTTTTTATTATCAATAATTTATCAGAACAATAACCGGCGATCCCTTTAACTTCAGGATGATCTTTTTTGCCTAAAATAATAACAAAATAGTCGTCGTTAGAATATTTTTGAGCAACTATCTGTATTTTTTTTACGTTTGGACACGTTAGGTCTATAACGTTTTTATTTGATCTAAGGAGTCTCTCTTCGCCAGGCGTTATTCCGTGCGCTCTAACGACTACGTTTTCAATCGTATCGTCATTAATTATTTCATTAATATCGGCGATGATTTTTATGCCCCTTTCTATCAAAGTTTCTAAGGCAAATCGATTGTGAACTATTTCGCCGTAGCAACATACGTTTTTGTATTTTTCCAGAGAATCCAGCGATTTAGTAAACGCGTTTTTTACCCCCATGCAAAAACCGCATTTTTTTGATTTAATAATCTTTTTCATAAAATTTAAATTTTAGGAGTCGTATCGTATATATCGACGTTGCCAAAATACTTTTCGTAAAGTTCGTTATATTTTTCGACGGACAAATCGATATAAGGCAGTATCTCCTCTTTTTGACGCTTTGATTTAATAATCTGTTTGATAGCCGCGAGCAACTTTGAGTCGTTCGTTGCCGTCATTTTATTGTATCGATGATCGTCAAAAAGTATTACTCTTAATATTGAGGTTAATAGGCGTAAAAAGTTTGATTCAATTTCAAGATAGTAAAAGTTTGAAAAATTTTTTGAATTCGCAGTTTTATATAACTCTTCGATTAACTCTATAAGGTTAATGTTAAGAGAGAAACTAAAACAGTAACTAGAGCTTTTAAAAATTAGATCGATAGGATAGGGGATCGCTCTGTTGATTTTTTCGATAATCTCGTCTTGAAAAATCTTTGAAAGAGTAATCATGGTAAATTTGCTATAACATTGTTCGTTAAGGATTAAAGAGACGTTTTTATTTATTCCCAAAAAACCGTTTTTTGGCGGGCACAATACCGTATTACAGTCCATATTTGCTTGGACTAAATGACCTATATTAATTAAAATAAAAAAAGAACTAAAAAGATCGTTGGGGATGTTTAAGCTTTCCGACGGTTTATGTTCAAAATGCTTAACTGAAAGTAAATTGTTTGCTATTTCATTTTCAAAATTAAAATACTCTTTTAAAATCATAAAGTTTCTTCTTTAAAAAACGAATTTTGAGATAAATATTTTTTTATTTTTAAGTTTTTTGCTATCGCGCCCTTAAAAATAGTTTCGCTAACGGTTTCAAAAAACAGAGAAATTTTTTGAACGTCGTTAGGAAGAAATTTCTCAAGATTACCCCGTTCAAAAATTACGATACAAATTATTTTATTATTGTAAATAAAGGGATAAAAAAGCGCCGAGTATTTGGATAATTCCAAAAAACTCTCTTCAAATTCGCTTAATTCATTTTCCATAGACTCGTCGTAATTTGTTATGATCGGTTTTCTTGACCGTATAGAACGACCGATAATATTATCTTTTATATCTGAAATAATGCCGATTATTTCGTCCTTCTTTGCGTTTTTTTGTATCCAGCTTACTATTTTGTACAAGTTTTGATCTTCGTCGACAGATAGCGCTATAGTCTTACTTGAATGAGCCAGAGCCGAACTTTTTGCTATGATATTTTGCAGAGCCGATTCCGGCGAATTTATATCGTTTAATTCCGATTGTATCTCATAGAGAGCTTTATAAACTTCTTTTGTCTCATTATTTTTTTGTAATAAAAAATTCTGATAAACTATATTAATCGCTTGCTGAGCGAAGGGAATAATAGTTTCAAGATCGTTATAGTCAAAATTTATATGGTTATACCTCGCTAGCGCCATTCCGCCCATCAACTCGCCTTTTATCTTTAACGGTATAGCCATCATCGCTTTTTTTAGTTTATCCGGGCACGAATCTATATCCGGATTGTAATCTTCGTAATTCATAAATTTAGTTTCGCCTAGCGCGCAGGCTTCGCCCAACAAATATTTTCCGATCGGAATTTTAATTTTGAAAGTTTTTATACGAATATCGACTTTTTCATTAGAATAAATTGCGGTAAGAAAATTTTTATCGTTGTCGAGTTTGTATAAAATAACGGTCTCCGTAGATACCAAGCTACTTGTGATTTTTGCTATTATATCCAGAGTCGTATAAAAACTGCTCGACGAACTGAGCGATAATATTGTCTCATACAACGCCTTGTACTTCATTTTTGAATCGATATTTTCTTTTATAAGTAAAATTTCTTTATATTTTAATAGCGCGTGTTTAAAAAAAGTGTTGGCTATAGTCGATTCGATCATGTTGTAATTACGCGAATTTATTTTGGATAGTATAAAAATACCGCTTGGGGTTTCTGAATTAAAAAATAACGGACAAAAAAGGTAAGAAGAATAAGTATTAACCGAATTATAGATTTCATAATCAATATTTTTTTCATTGCTATTGTAGAAAAATATACTTCTCAAATTTATTATCTGTTTCATCAAAGAGACGTTTAAATTGAGTTTGTGTTTTTCAAGATAAGACTTTATTTCATCGCATTCGTCTATAAAAATCGGATTTAGCGCGTTTTCTTTCATATCTATGTCGAAATAGGATACCGTGTCTGAAAAGGTTAGTTTTTTGAGTTCTTTGGCGCAAAATATCTTCAGATCGTAAATATTATTGATATTGTTCATATTAGCGATACCGTAATATAGCGCTTTATATATTTCGTTAGGAAGCTTGGTTTTTATATTGTTTATATCTTCATGTTCCGAACGGTATAATTTGATAAAACCGGAATCCTCTATAATTTTTTTTGCCAAATTTTTTAAGTTAATTAATATATCAAATTCAAGTTCGGAAAATTTTTTTTCGTTAAACACTACTATAAAGCCTAATCTGTAATTTTGGGCGCATAACGGAATAAACGAAATATATTTTAAATTTTTTGTTTCTAAATAATTTGTCAACATATCGAAACAATCTGCGTCTATTATTTTATTAAAATCTTGATAAGCAATTTCTTTGTATGAGTTCGTATTTATAAAATAGGGCGAATCCTCTTCAAATATTAAATCAAGAAAATCGTCCACTTTTTTTAGAGACAAATAATTATAATCTATACGTTTTTTTAAATATTTAACGGTCATCTTATCAGACTCGGTCATAAACCGCGCCTTCGTTTCAGAAGATATATCCCAATATTTTATGGAATAATAATTTTGGTCGTTAAAAAAAAACAGGTTTGTAAGAGCTATATCTTTTGATACGGTTTTACATATTTTTTTTGCTATTTTTTTGATTTCGCTTGAATATTTTTTTGCCGCTATCTCGCTTAAAATCGAAAGAGCGCGATCGAGATTTTTTACTATCTTAAATTTCATTTCATAATCGTATTTTTTAACGCCGTTTTTAAGAGGAGTTATATCGACGTTGTATGAAAGCAATTCGTTGTTTATATTAAGCGTTATTACGCCGGAAACGCTTTTATTTGAAGATATCGCCTCTTTAATCAGATTTGTCAAACGAAAGGAGTCGTTTTGAAAAAAAAGCGTCTCCTCAATGGCGATTTTCGAGTCTTTTTTTTTAGAGCTTATTAATCCGGTTATCTTTTTTGAGCGCCATATAACCTGTTTGTCTGAATTGATAATTATTTTAAAGTTATTAATTATTTTTTTCATTTAGTATTATTTATTTTATAGCGAAGAGTTAGTATAATATATAAAAATAAAAAAAACAATAAAATAATTAATATTAATAATTAAATTATGACTTAATTATTCCGATATTTTTAAAGAATATAAAAAAAATTGTATCCGGCGGGGAATATGAAAAGAATAATTTTTATTTTTACTTTTTTAAGTTTGATTTGGTCCGTTTATTCTATAGAAGAGATACTTATAGACTTCAACGATATTAGAGATACGACGATTGATTTTTCGAAATTTACGGTTGCGGATTGGCCTCCCGAACAATTAAAATATATGAACGTCGATTTGCATCCTTCAAAATGGGTGGTGTTTGTTAACTCGTCGTCGTTTAACGTTGAGTCAAGGAATAGAACTTATCCATTTTTGGCAAAAGTTAAAATAATGTCTCCGATCGAATCTGAAGTTTTAGCCGTTAGAGCTTTTTTGCCTCAAAAATACGCAAACAGCAATATAACTATCAAAACGCCTTTTGAAATTCCTTCTTTTTATATGTCTCCTCACAAAGAGGACGATTATATGGGGACAATGTTTTTGAACAAAGGGGTTGTAAGAAACGTTGGAATTATGAGAAAACTTAGCGTTTTTATGTGCGGAAATAATTTCAATTATACTCTTTACGTTCGTATCAAAGATCAAAGAGGGGTAGAGAGGGATATTTACATAGGATATATAAATTTTACAGGTTGGCAAACGCGAGCTTGGACAAATCCGGATTACGATAATCAATTAATTTTGAAAGATATGTATAAAAAAACAAGACCGTATTATCCCGACGAATATCCCTATATTAAACTTGTAGGTTTTATCATAAATAGAATAGATACGGAAGTTACGGGTAACTTTGTAACTATGATAAAAGAGGTTACGGTTGAATTTGACGAAGAATTTGTCGATATAAGGTCTTCGAGCGGCGAGGATTTGATTCCGTCCGTTATGACCGAAGAGAAAATATTCGGCATATATCAAGAAGAACTGATGAAAAGAGCTACCGCGGAGATGGAAAACGTCAACGTCTTTTTGTATCACCAATGGGAAAATAAAATGAAAATGGACGTTCCATACAGATAAATTTAAAAATAAAAAAAAACGGTCTGTTAGAGACCGTTTTTTTTTGTTGATAATATTAAGATAATGTAGTACCTTATCTAAAAATTTAGGAAGTCTTTATGCTGTATATTAATTTCCCCCAATGGATCAAACCTGAAGTCTTCGGATTTCTCAATTTGCCCGAAGGACATTTTTTAAATTTCGTAAGATGGTACGGTCTAATGTACATCGTCGCTATTATGCTGTCGTTTTTTCAAAGCCGTTATTTATTAAAAAAGGAGAAATACAAAACTCTCAATAAACAGATAATCGACGATTACTATTTTTGGGCGGCGATAGGGTTAGTTCTTGGCGCTCGAATTATATTCTGTCTTGTTTACGACTTCGGTTATTATATTCGAAATATTAACGAAATTCTTATCCCCATTAGAGACGGACGATTTGTAGGATTTCAAGGAATGTCGTTTCACGGCGGAGCTATAGGAGTATTTGTCGCTTCTCTGTTATTTGCCCGTTTTAAAAAAATTAACTTTTTAGAACTATGCGATTTGATATTTCCGACGATACCGCTGGGATATACTTTTGGACGGCTTGCCAACTTTATAAACGGAGAACTTTACGGTAGGATCACATCTTCATGGATAGGAATATTGTTTCCAACCGCCGAAAAAGTTCCTTTGGAGTACGCCGGAGCTCAAAAAATTATCGGCGATCTGGGATGGACGGTAGATACGGCGGCTAAAACGGTTGCAAATTCGTCCGGCGAACTTATAAACAACGCTTTGGATATTAAGTTTATAAACAACGTTGAAACTTTTTTTATAAATCTTCCGCGTCATCCCTCCCAGTTATACGAAGCGTTTTTCGAAGGGATAGTTCTGTTTTTTATCGTGTGGTTTATAGCCAGAAAACTAAAACTATTCAGAGGATTTTCCGCAGTCGTTTATCTGTTTGGATACGCTCTGTTTAGATTTATTATTGAATTTTTTAGACAGCCGGATTCTCAATTCGCCGACGTTGAAAAAGGCAAATATATCGGGTATATTTTCGGATCAATTTCGATGGGACAGATACTTTCAATTATTATGATGTTAATTGCCGTTTTTGCCGCTATTTATCTGTATAACCTTGATAAAGCGAATAAAACAAACAAGGCAGATAAAACGTCGATAAAAACGAAAGATTCAAACAATAAACTGCGTAAAATCCGAAAGTAAGTTTGAAGTAAGTTTGTCTGATAGATAAAAACGGAGCGCTTAGTTAATTTTATTTTTATCTATTTTTTCGGAAGTATTTTCGTTTAGCGCCGCTAATAGATCTTTAGCGTATAGATCGTTAGGATTTAGATCGAGAATTACTTCGCAATATTTCTTCGATACGTCGATAGCGCCTCTTTTATACGACAATAAGGCGAGGTTTGATAATATTGAAAGATCGTCCGGTTTATAGTTGAGCGCCTTGTAAAAATTCAGCTCGCTTTTTGCAAAAACGCCCAAATTCATATAACAAAGTCCCATTTCATTATGGACGTCGGCAGATTTTTTATTTAAAGACAGACTTTTTTTAAAAAAATTAAGCGCCTCGTCAAATCTTTCCATTTTTTTAAAAATCGTACCTTTTGTAAAATATCCGAGCCATGATTTTGGGTATTTATTTATATACTTATCTATATATTCGATAGCTTCCGCGTCCAAATCGGACTGAACCAACTCCTGAGCGGCAGTAAGATTTTCGTCGGCGACCCCGAGATAATTGATATCGTATAAAAGATTTTCAACCTCTTTTTTTCGTTCTATATCCGTCGAAATATTTAAAAATTCTTCGAAATACTCCGTCGCTTTTAAAAAATTCTCTTTTACAACGTAAAATCGCCCAAGATAAAAAAGAGCCGTTTCCGTTTTATGTTCAAACGAATCTACAATTTTAAAATAATTAAAAGCGACTTCCTCTTTTTTAGACGCCTCTTTATCTTCGCCTCTTTCATAAAGATATTGAGTATATTCGTCGTAACAAACGGCTAAATTTAGAGCCGTTTCTAAAGAATCCGGTTTTAAAGCTCTTAACACGTTAAACATATCGATAGCTTCTTCGAAATGAAACTCTCTTTCCGCCTGATAGGCGGTCGAAGCCAATCTGCTTTCGATATCCGGCTGAATCGAAAAGATAAAATCTCTATAATAAGGTAAATTTTCATTATCCGGCTCGGTCATAATAACCTTTATCATACCCGTCATAATATTTTGCGGATTGATCATATCCGCGTCGAACTTAGCGCCCTCTTCGACAAAAACGGGAAGCGGCGCGTCTTCTCTGACTCTAAAATTACCTATCCGGAAATTATTCTTCCCCTCCATAGAAATGAAAACTACGTCTTTTAAAATCATCTCAATACGGCTCCAAAGGATTTTTTCAGATTATTAAGAATCAGCGTCATTTTTTCTTCAACTTCCGTATCGGTTAGCGTCGCGCTTTGCTTATTAAAATAAAAATTTAACGCGATGGAAGTCTTGTCTTTTTCAATAGATCCGCCCCGATAAATATCAAATATTTTAATGTTTTTAAGAATATCGATATTGAGAGAATTAATTGAGTCGATAATCTGAGACGATTTTATATTTTCAGGAATAATCACAGAAAGGTCTCTCTCCACCGAAGGGTATCTTGGAATTTCTTTGTAAAATATTTTAGGATTGACAAATTTACATAATTTATGAATAGAAAATTCCATTACAAAGCAATCTGTATCGATGTCAAAAGAGTCGGCGATTATCGGATTGATTTTACCTAATAGACCGACTTCTTCGCCGCTAATAAATATTTTACTTTGTTGATATGGATGCAAATATGCCTCTTCGGATTGTCTATATGCGGGGACTTCTCCGAAGTATCCAAAAATAGAATCCGCTATCCCTTTGATATCGTAATAGTCGAATAACGTTTCTTCATTGGTATGATCTTTTTCGTATTTAATACCGGCAAGAGCGACGGAACAATGCGTATATTCGTCGGGAAGCTCGTTTTGCGTAGGGATAGAGATATTTCCTACCTCAAAAATAGAGACGGATTTGTTTTTTCTGGTTATATTCAGCGATAAAGTTCTAATCATTCCGGGGATTAACGAACTTCGCATCCCCTGCGCTTCGTCGGATAAAGGGTCTTCAAGTTTTACAATATTTCTAAAATTGTGGTCGGTAGGAAGGCGCATTTTGTCAAAAATTGAACTTCCGACAAAACTGAGATTAAGCGCCTCGTCAAGCCCAAATCCGTAACATAAATCGCGAATATCTCTCTCCATTTTTTGAAAAGGGGTATAATGCGCGGCGTTTTCGCTCGGTTTATACGTAGGTTTAATATTATTCAGCCCGTATATTCGCGCGATCTCCTCTGAAATATCTTCTTTTATAGATACGTCGCCGCGCCATGACGGAATAACTATGCATAGTTCGTTATTAACAGTAGATACTTCAAAATCCAAACTTTCGAGAATATCGGACATAGTTCTTACGGGAATATCCGTTCCTAATTTATTATTGATCCAATCTGAAGAGACTACTACTTTGCGCTCATCGTATTTTCTCGGATAAACGTCGATGATACCGTCGCAAATTTCGCCGACTCCCAGTTTATCAAAAAAATACAGCGCGCGTTTTAGCGACCTATCGCAATTTTCAATATCTATCGTTCTTTCAAATCTGTAAGAGGATTCGGATTTTAATCCTAATCTTTTCGAAGTTCTTCTGATGTTTTGAGGTCTGAAAAAAGCCGATTCAAGGAAAATATTTACGGTTTTATCTCCGACTTCGCTGATTTGACCGCCCATAACGCCGCCGATACAGAGTCCCGCTTTCGGATCGGAAATAATTATATCGTCGGACGTTAGTTTTCTATCTATTTCGTCTAGAGTGGTAAGAATCTCATTTTCTCCGCCGTCGCGAACAATTATCTTTCTCTCGGCAATTTTATCCATATCGAAAGCGTGCAACGGTTGATTGCATTCCATCATTATATAGTTTGTAATATCGACAATGTTATTAATAGGGCGAATTCCGGATTTGATCAATCTTAATTGCATCCACAGAGGAGAAGGGGCGATTTTAACGTTTTTTACGACCGCTCCGCAATATCTTAGACAATTTTTTGTTCTTATTTCAACTCTCATCTCGTTATCTATATGATTCGAGGTTTTTTTATAACTAATTTCTTGATCTCTTTTAGTTCCGCCAAACTGAGCGTAAACTTCTCTCGCTATACCGTTAAGTCCCAGACAATCGCCCCTGTTAGCGGTCAGATCGACTTCAATTATAGTATCTTCAAATTTATCAATGTCGGCGTACATTGTTCCGTTTTTAACGTTTTTATCCGGATAAACGGCAAAATCCCCTTTATACGGAAGCCCTAAATCTTCGTATCGAACGATCATACCGTCGCTTTGGACCTCTTTAATTTTAGCCGGTTTGATAACTACGCCGGATTTAAACTCGGCTCCTTCCAGACCTACCAATAACTTATCGTTAGTTTTCATTCCGGTCATATTAGTAATTATTGTTTTTTCGCCAATATTGCCGCAATCTACCGTTAATACCGATAACAAATCGGCTTTTGGGTGTTTCTCTATTTTTTTTATTTCTCCGCAAACTATATTTTGTTTTCCGATTCCGGTTTTGATCATAGTCTCAACTTCAAGACCGCTCATATAAAATTTTTCCGCTATAACTTCGGGAGTTTTGTCAATCTCTATTAATTCCATCAACCATTCGTAAGATATTTTCATAAATTTATCCTTATTCTAATAATATTATCTGAATTGCTGTAAAAATCTGATATCGTTGTCCGTAATTAGCCTTATATCGTTAATTTGATATTTTAACAACGCAATCCTTTCGGCTCCCATTCCAAAAGCCCAGCCGGAGTAAATATCGGGATCGTAGCCCCCCATTTTGAGAACGTCGGGATGAACGCAACCGCATCCGAGTATCTCTAACCAGCCGGATTTTTTACAGAAACCGCACCCTTTTCCGCCGCAAAAAATGCAACTAACGTCGACTTCCGCAGAAGGCTCGGTAAACGGGAAAAAAGAGGGGCGTAAACGTATCTTTGTATCTTGACCAAACATTTTTTTGACAAAAGAGAGCAGTATTCCTATCAGATCGGATAGCTTAACGTCTTTGTCGACCAAAAGCCCCTCAACCTGATGAAACTGAACGTGATGAGTGGCGTCGATATCGTCTTTTCTAAAAACTCTTCCGGGACAAATAGTCCTGATAGGATTAGGCTTCATTTTTTGCATGGTTCTAGCCTGTACCGGAGAGGTATGAGTTCTTAATAACGTTTTGTCGTTAATATAAAAAGTATCTTGAGCGTCTCGAGCCGGATGATCGTCTTGAAAATTCATGGATTTAAAATTATTAAAATCCGTTTCAACTTCGGGACCTTCCGAAATATCAAAACCCATACCTAAAAATATACTTTCGATCTCGTCCATAACAATCTTTATAGGATGACGAGCGCCTCTTTTATACAATCTTCCGGGTAGAGTAATATCGATTTTTTCTTGTAAAAACTTATCGTTTAACTCCTTATCTTTCAACTCCTTGAGTTTTTCTTCAATAAATTTTTCAAGAAAATTCTTAGCGTCGTTAACCATCGCTCCTATTTTAGGTCTCTCTTCGCTTGAAAGAGTTCCCAAGCTCTTCAAAACCGAAGTTAGTTCCCCTTTTTTTCCGAGATAAAAAACTTTAAGGTCTTCTACAGTTTTTGAATCTTTCGCAGATTTTAATTTTTCGAGAGCTCTCTCTTTTATATCGTTAATTAAATTTTCCATAATTTTACCTTCTACTACCGTTTGATAACATAAAACAGTCCATTATCTATTATTAGCCGGAATTTGTCAAGAATTTGATATATCTTTTAAGAACGCCTCGTAGGTTTTTTTTGGGGGAATGAAAAGTAGTTTTACGTAGAGTAGACGTATTTGGGATAATTTTCGATTACGAGCGAGTATAGTAGCTGTTTTCGAGCGGTTATATTTAACAGTTGTGTCATTTTACCCAAAAAGTCGTTTTTCAATTTATCAATCCTTAGTTTCTTACCAATAATCCCAAGGAATCCTTCCAACCCGTATTTCATAACGCCGTTATAAAAAAACAGTATAATCTCGCGGACTATCGAAGCCATACCGAATTCGTTATACAAGGAATGCCATCTTTTTATTTGAAGATAGTCCGCTTCGCTGATTCTAAGATATTTATCCAGCCTTTTATCGTCGGTATTGTCTATAACGGCGTATTCGGAACGGCAATTCCCGATTATTCTCTTCATTTTTGGGATTTTTTTATCAATAAGGCGAAACATAGTTTCAAACAGTTTGCTGAACGTATTAATTTTGAACTCTTTTAGTAAAAAATCTATGACGTTTCTATTCATAGATTCCGATACTATAAAGTGAAATAAATGTTTTTTGTTTTCCATAAAGTTTTCTCCTTTTTCTTTTATATATATAACAACTAAAAGTAGAAAACTCTTTACAAAAACTTGTATAAATTTTTAATAAATAACAAATAATTTACTGATTAAAATTATTTATCCCATATGTGTCAATTTATTTCTCCCCGAAAAAAACGATAGATACTTTTGAAATTAGTTATTGATTTTTATAAAAATAAGCGCTTTAATGCTACGCAAGGATCAGCAAGAATGAAGAGAATCATACCGTTTTCTCCGCCGGATATCGACGAAAGAGATGTAGACGGCGTCGTAGAAGTATTAAAATCCGGCTGGATTACTACCGGACCGAAGACAAAAGAATTTGAAAAACAATTGTCGCGCTATTGCCAAACAAAAAGCGCGGTCGCGCTAAGCTCCGCCACCGCCGGGCTTTTTTTGATACTAAAAATGTTTGGCGTAAAAAAGGGGGACGAGGTAATTACTACCCCTTATACGTTTGTCGCGACTTCCAACGTTATATTGAATTGCGACGCTACGCCTGTTTTTGTGGATATAAATCGCGAGGATTTCAATTTAAATTACGATAAATTAGAAAAAAGTATTACTGAAAAGACTAAAGCGGTAATTTCAGTAGATTACGGCGGATGGCCTGTAGATTACGAGCGGATCGGGGATATTATTGCGAGGAAAAAAGGATTATTTCGACCGTCAAAAGGAACTTTACAGGAATTCATCGACGCGCCTTTGTTTATATCAGACGCGGCGCACTCTTTTGGCGCAAGTTACAAAGGTAAAAAAGTAGGAAGCGGCGCGGATTTTACCGTATTCTCTTTTCATGCGGTCAAGAATTTAACGACGGCGGAGGGGGGCGGGGTAACTTTTTCAGACGTCGGCTCTTTATCGTTTCAGGATATATACAAAAAATTTATGCTATATTCTCTGCATGGACAAAACAAAGACGCTTTAGAGAAATATAAAAACAACAGTTGGAGATACGACATAGAATTGGCGGGGTATAAGTTTAATATGACCGATATTCTCGCCTCTCTAGGGCTAACTCAACTTGCTCGTTACGACGGAGAAATTTTACCGAAAAGAGAAAAAATATTTAGTTTATACAAAAAATATTTATCAAAATCGGATAAAATTATTTTACCGGAATTCGATAATGAGATTATAACCGGCTCTAAGCATCTTTTTCCGATAAGGCTTAAAGATTATAACGAAACTAAACGAGACGAACTAATGAAGAAACTGTTGGAAGAAGGAATCAGCTCAAACGTTCATTTTATACCGATACCGATGTTTAGTTTGTACAAATCTTTAGGATATGATATAGAAAAATATCCCGAATCTTATAGAAAATATGAGAATTTGATCTCCCTACCAATGTATTCAAGGTTACTCGACGAAGACGTCGAGTATATTTGTTCAGCAATCTTGCGTTGCTGTTAGTTTATCCCATATGCGTTAATTTTTCATCAAAGAACGCTTGCGGCGCATATGTGTCAATTTTTATCGAGGAGAAGCGCATATGCGTCGAATTTTATTCCTAACATCATATGTGTCAATTTTTCTCTCGCCTCAAAAGACCGACGGGACGTTAGTAAATTTTGTTTATATTTTTGACATTAAATATTTTTTTTGTTATATTATTGTAGAAATATTTCGTTTGTATATGAAATATAAAAAAACGAAGCTTAAATGCATACGTTTTTCAAATAAATAATTTATCTATATCGGATAAATAGAAATAAGGCGCTTTATTATGATGAAGATATTAACAAAAATATTCGGCTCGCAAAACGAGAGATATTTAAAAAGAATTCAACCGATAATTTATAAAATTAACGACTTCGAGTCGTCTATAAAAAAGTTATCGGACAAAAAATTAGCCGATAAAACTATCGAGTTTAAAAACAGGATAAATAACGGCGAAACGCTGGACGACGTTCTTCCCGAAGCCTTTGCTTGCGTCAGAGAGGCGTCTTGGCGAACGCTGGGGCAGAGGCATTACGACGTTCAGATGATTGGAGCTATATCGTTGCACGACGGCAATATTGCCGAGATGAAGACCGGAGAGGGTAAAACTCTGGCGGCGACTCCGGCGGTTTATCTAAACGCCATAATGGGTAAAGGGGTTCATCTTGTAACCGTAAACGACTATTTGGCAAAAAGAGACTCGGAGTGGATGGGACCTATTTATCAGATTTTAGGATTATCAGTCGGAAAAATATTAACCGATATGGATAACGACGAAAGAAGAGAAAATTACGGAAAAGACATAACTTACGGCACTAATAACGAATTCGGATTTGATTACCTAAGAGACAATATGGCTTTTGATATGAAATACAAAGTCCAGAGAGGATTTAATTTTTGTATCGTCGACGAGGTCGACTCGGTTTTAATCGACGAAGCGAGAACTCCTCTTATTATATCCGGAGCGGCTGAAAACGATACGAAACATATATTGAATGCAAAAAAACTTGTTCCATTTTTTAAAGAGTGCGAAAAAAATCCCGACGGAAGATATCCGGACGAAGCGGATCCTTTCAATCCTCAAAAGCCCGTAGGGGATTATAAAGTAGACGAAAAATCTAAAAATATAACTTTTTCAGACGACGGTATGAATAAACTTGAAAAGTTATTAAACGACCGCAATATAATCAGAGGTTCTCTATATTCTCAGGAGAATTTTGAATACGTCCATTATACTTTGCAGGCGTTAAAAGCCGAATATATGTTTCATAACGACGTCGATTATATTGTCAGAGATAACGAAGTTCAAATTATTGACGAACATACGGGGCGCGTTTTATCCGGCAGAAGATATTCGGACGGTCTTCATCAAGCAATCGAAGCGAAGGAGAATATTACCGTCCAGAGAAGATCCAAAACTTACGCCTCCATAACATTTCAGAACTACTTCAGAATGTATAAAAAATTAGCCGGTATGACCGGAACCGCCGACACGGAAGCGGCGGAATTTAAAAGTATTTACAATCTTGACGTTGTAGTAATTCCGACAAACGTCGACGTTTTGAGGGAGGATTGCGCCGACAGAGTTTATTACGGTTTTAAAGACAAAGCCGCGGCGATAATGGAAGAGATAAAAGAGGTTCATAAAAAAGGACAACCGCTTTTGATAGGCACGGTCAGCGTTGAAAAATCGGAAGTATTTAGCGCTATGCTTAGAAAGCTAAATATAAGACATAACGTTTTGAACGCCAAAAATCACGCAAAAGAATCTGAGATTATAGCCGAGGCCGGTAAAGTCGGCGCGGTTACTATAGCGACAAATATGGCGGGTAGAGGCACGGATATTAAACTTGGCGGCGAACGTAAATACGACGAACTTTTTATAGAGCTTTTACAAGAAGAAGATATAGACGAATCGACAAAAGAGAAACTTTTGGTATTTAAAGAGATTGTAGACAAATTGAAACTTGATCAAGCCGAGAGTATGATCGGTCAATTTTCGGGAACGGCTAAAAAGATGGCCGACTCTATCATAAAAATAGCTTACGATTGGATAGAGGAAAATAGGAGAGTCAAGGAACTGGGCGGTCTTTACGTTCTTGGGACTGAGAGACATGAATCGCGGAGAATCGATAATCAATTGAGAGGGCGATCCGGCAGGCAAGGCGATCCGGGTAAAAGCAGGTTTTTTATTTCGCTGGAAGACGATCTGATGAGGCTTTTTGGCGGCGAAAGGATACAAAAAATGCTCGCCGGTTTTGGTATGAACGCGGGAGAGCCGATAGAACACCCGTGGATTTCAAACGCTATAGAAAAGGCTCAGAAAAAGGTCGAGTCTAGAAATTTTGAGATAAGAAAACATTTGCTCGAATACGACGACGTTTTGAACAACCAGAGGAATTTTATTTATGAAATAAGAGACGAGATTCTTGTCGATAAAAATATTTTAAAGAGAGTGTTTGAATCGACGAAAGATATTCTTTTAGATATAACCGACGAATATTTTGACGATCTTAAAGACGTAGAAACCGACGCAAACGTTAATTTGATAAAAAATATTCGCGAGACTTTTTTTATAGATCCGACTTTGATAATAAAAAACAATCAGGACGATCCGAAGAAAATTTACGATTCGATAGAAAAAACGTTGGAAGACGAATTAAATCAAAAAGATAGAGTATTTGGCAGCGAAGAGCTGAATGAAAGGTTGATGGGATTGTATTTGTTTCTAATCGATAAATATTGGCAGAATCATCTTGAGAATATGGAGCAGTTAAGAGACGCCGTGTATTTAAGAACTTATTCTCAAAAAAATCCATTAATCGAATATAAAATAGAAGGATCAAATCTATTTGAAGAGCTCATTTATAAAATAAAACAGAGCGTAGTAAATCAAATGTTTAAAATAAAAATAGAAACCGTCGCTATTCCGACTACTACTAATAGAAGTTACGTTACAAACCATGAGAAATTTACCGGTTTTAACTCTCTGAAAAGCGGAGCCCAACCGAGACAGGAATCGGTAGATATGAAAATAAATACAACGATTGTTAATGCGAATAAAATAGGAAGAAACGAACGATGTCCTTGCGGTAGCGGGAAAAAATATAAACAGTGTTGCGGAAAATGATATTATAAATGGAGAGATAAGTGAAAATATGGTTAAAAATGCTTTTTTCAATAGTAATAGGCTTGATAATTGGAGCCGTTGTTCCAAAAGATATAGAGTGGTTTAATAGCGTATTAAAAATAATATCTAGCGTATCCGTCAATCTTTTACTCTATTTTACGGCGCTTTACGTCCCTTTAAAAATTTTTATAGGGTTTAATTCTTTAAAGGAAAAAAGTAAAAAATTTATTTGGATTTTTTTTCTATCTATAGTAATTTCGTTACTTTTTTCGGCTATTATATCGATAGGAATAATGAATATTGAAATATTTCAACAAGGAAAGGAGTTTAGAGTATTTCAGATATCCGGCAAGCCCGTCGAACTTCTTACCTTTGGAGAGATTATTAACAATATAATTAGCCCGAATTTGATAAACAGTTTTACCGGACAGATAAAATATTTATTGCCGCTAATTTTTGTCGGATTGATTTTTGCTCTTGCGTCGCGCTCTTCTTCTAAAAAAATGCAATATTTTATAGAGATAACGCAAGCTTTTGAGGAGTTTGTAGATAAAATTATCAAACAAATTCTTGAAATATTTCCGTTTTTAGCGATTTTTTATGTAATTTACTTAACCGGAACCGGTTTTCTAAACGTTGATTATAAAGAATTTATAAAAAAAGAAGGTATTAGTTATTTGATTATATTAAAACCTTTGATAGCTATTATCCTCTCTTCCGCTATAGTTTTGTTTTTTAGTTTTATATTTTTACGGATTATTTTAAAGAAAAACGTCGCGTTATATTTTTTGGGAATTTTGGGAGCCGGTCTTATAGGTTTTGTTACGGGCAATTCTGCGTCGGCTCTAATTCCTTTGAGCGCGCATTTGAAAAGGAATATCGGCGTAAATCAGTCGGCGTCAAAAATATTATCGCCTCTGGGGATCGTTTTTAACAAAACGGGGACGATAATCGTAGCTTCAGTGGTTTTAATGACTATATTATATACCTTCCATCTCAATAAAATAAGTTTTCAATTACAATTCGTCTTATTTGCGATACTTTTTTTGTTTACTTTCAGATTAGACGGAGCCAACGATTTTGGTTTTATAGCGCTGGCGGCTATGGTTCTCAGTTTTAAACCGCTGAAACTTGAAGAGAATAGTTATCTGTTATTTTGGATTTTTCTGCCGTTGTTAAATAGAATAGCTATATTCGTCGACGTCGTTACGACGGGCATATTGGTTATTATATCGGCTAAATTTTCCGACAATCTTGAAAACCGTCAATATATCGATTTTATTTGACATAAAGACGACATAAAGACATAAAAATGAAAAAAAAAAGTATAGAAATTTTTGATTATAAAATATTTTATCTGGATAATGAGAAGTTCGACTCCAAAGCGCTTCTTTTTGTTCACGGATGGGGCGCCGATAAAGATAATTTGAGGGCGATTTATCAAAAACTTGAAGGGGAGTACCGCGTTATCTCTATCGATCTTCCCGGTTTTGGCGAAAGTTCTACCCCAAAAGAGGTTATTGGAAGCGACGATTACGCTGGAATAATCGTAGAATTTTTAAATAAGTTAGGTATAAATCAAATTTCATATATAGGTCACTCTTTTGGCGGGAAATTAGGTTTGGTTTTAGCCGGAAACAAAATGTTTGATATTCAAAATTTGATACTTATAGACAGTTCGGGCGTTAAGCCAAAAAGAGGAGTAATTTGGTATATTAAAGTCTATTTCTACAAGATAATGAAGTTTATTTATAGCAAATTTGTTACGGATCAAAAAAAAATAGAAGCTTTTAGAAATAAATTCGGTTCGGACGACTATAAAAACGCCGGAGATATGCAGAAAATTTTCGTCAAAATAGTAAACGAGGATTATACTTATATTTTAGATAAAATTTCATGTCCTACTTTTATCTATTGGGGAGAAAAAGACCGCGACACGCCGCTGTGGATGGCTAAATTGATGCATAATAAAATAAAAGACAGCGGGTTGTTCGTAGTAAAAAACGGCGGGCATTATTCATTCTTGGTAGACGACAGAATTTCGAGTATTATCCGAGAACTTGTTAAATAAATTCAACGATTAGAGGAAAAAAATGCTTACAATTTTATTTTTAATTTTACTTATGACGATGACTTTTGCCAAATTAATGATACAAGGCGTATATTTGATCCACAAACTTCAGCAACTCGGATATAAAAATATGAAATATATAAAATGGCTCGAGGGGGCTCAATTTCGAGACGCGTTGATGTGGAGCATTTTTGAATTATTGACTCCGCTTACTATAATTTTGATCTTATATTTTACTATTGAAGCTATCCCTATTTACAAATATTTAACGTCTAGCATAATGTTAGTAGTTTTTATATGGAAACTTATACACCCTTTTTTGAGCGGTTGGGTAGGTCCGCGGGCTAAGGCAAAAACTAAGAAACCTCTAGTTTACACTCCCAGAGTTATAAGATTATTCGTTACGCTTATTGTTATCTCTGCGGTTATTATTTTATTTGTATTTTGGTTTACGGCGACGCCGATAGAGGAGTTTACGTTGGACGCGTGGGCGTTTTTTAAATTCAACTCCTTTTTATTATTCGTAAGCGTCGTTACTCCTATTATACTTCTAATCGCTAATACTATAAATCAACCGATTGAATCGCTCGTTCATTGGGGATATTTTACTAAAGCTAAAAGAAAACTGGCAAAAAGCTCGATAGTCAAAATCGGAATAACCGGTAGTTACGGTAAAACTTCGACAAAATTCTTTTTATCTACGATTTTATCCGAAAAATTTGCTACTCTTTGTCCCCCTTCGTCGTATAATACTCCGATGGGTATTAGTAAAATTATAAATTCAGCGGATCTTAAGAAATACCAATATTTCGTCGCGGAAATGGGGGCTGATCATAAAGGGGAAATCGACTTATTATGTAAATTAGTTGATATTGATTATGGAATATTAACTTCTATCGGACTGCAACATCTTGAAACGTTCGGGAATATCGATAATATTGTTGAAACTAAATTTGCCATATTAAAAAATATTCCTGAAAAAAATTTTGGAGTCTACAATTACGATTCTGAATTAATTATCGAGCGCTTGTCTCAATATAAAGCGAAAGCCAACCTATATTGTTATAGTATTGTCGAAAAAAGTTTTGAAAAAGTATCAATTTATGCAGAAAATATCAAACATACTAGAAAAGGACTAGAATTTGACGCCTTTTTGTGGGACGGAGACGTTTATAACGTCAAAACGACATTATTAGGCAGACACAACGCTTCAAATTTGCTTGCCGCTATATTAACCGCAAAGCTTATAGGATTGTCGAAGGATGAAATTTGCAGAGGCGTCGATAAAATAGTTCCGGTGGAACACAGATTGCAACTTATCGATAACAACAACGGAATTTTAGTTTTAGACGACGCTTTTAACGCCAATTTATCGGGCGCGACGGAGGCGTTGAGAGTATTAAATGAAATAGAGGGGGGGAAAAAAATTGTCGTTACCCCCGGTTTGATAGATTTAGGCGACAAAGAGGAAGAACACAACAAGATATTTGGCGAAAGAATATGTAAATATTGCGATGTGGCTATATTAGTAGGAAAAATGAAGACAAAAAAAATTCAGGAAAGCTTATTAAAATCCGGTTTTTTAAAGAATAATATGTATGTCGTTAATTCTCTTGAAGAGTCAAAAAGTATTTTAGCTAAAATTGTTAAAATCGGCGACGTTATTTTATTTGAAAACGATCTTCCCGACGCTTTTAGCGAAAATAATTAAAAAAAATAATATTTTTCATTTTCTGAAATTTCTTCTTGTATAAAATCATTAATTATGTTTTAATGTTTAAAATAACGTTAATAAAAATGTAAAATGTTTTATATTTAAAGTATTATTTTGATAACGTATTAAAACTTTATTTAAGAAAATTTTTTAAGGAGGATTTGAAGAGATGAAGAATTCATTCAAACTTGTCGTTGTTTGCATACTGGTAGTTCTTATGGCTTTTCCGGTTATAGCTCAACGAAAGAAAATCGTTATCTGGTGTACAGATAAAGAGGTTGCCGGTTTTGAACCTTTAAAAAAGGAGTTCAAAAAAAAGACGAGGATCGACGTTATTACCGAGATCCAAGCGGAACCTAGAAGTAAGTTTATTCAAGCCGCAAAAGCGGGAACGGGACCCGATATTCTTGTCGGCGCTCACGATTGGGTTGGAGAACTTGCGAAGAACGGTCTTATCACCGAGCTTAACTTAAAAGATAGCGATAAAGCGAAATATTTTCCCGTTTCTATTGATGGGTTTACCTACAGCTCTAAGCTTTACGGTATTCCATATTGCGTTGAAGCGCTTGTTTTAATTTATAACAAAAAATTAATTAAAAACGCGCCGACTACGTGGGAAAAATTAGTTCAAGAAGCTAAAGGGATGACTAAAGGGGATAAATACGGTTTTCTATACGGAATAGATAACAATTTTTACAACAATTTCCCTTTTATCGGTTCGCAAGGCGGGTACATATTTAAAAACGTCGGCGGAAAATACGATATTTTAGACGTAGGTTTGGATAACGCCGGAGCTCTTGAAGGATCTAGGTTTATCTATGAGTTTGTTAAACAAGGCATAGTTCCTACGTCGGCAAACAACGGTACCGTCGAGTCTACGTTTAAAGACGGTAAAGTAGCGATGATTATGGACGGACCTTGGAATATTAAGAGCTACGCTACTACCGTTGGGGACATAGGCGTTTCAAAGTTGCCGACTTTAAACGGAAAGAAGACGGTTCCATTCGTAGGCGCGAGAGGCTTTATGATTAACAACTCCAGTAAAATGATGAACGAATCGAAAGACTTTATCATCAATTACGCCGGCGAATTTGAAGGTCAACTCTCTATGTTTAAATCGGGCGGAAGACCGCCGGCCCATGTCAAGGCTAATTTGGAATCTCAGAAATTAGACCCTTTTGTTAAACCGGTTGTCGATTCGGTTAACGACGGAGTCGCTATGCCTAACGTAAAAGCTATGGCGGTCGTTTTCAATTACGCCGCAGGTATGGTAGATAAGTTCAAAACCGGAGAGACCACTGTAGAAAATGCTGTTAAATCGGCGACGAAAACTATCAGAGACGAGATATCTAGCAAACAATCTAGATACGAATAAGCTAATTTAATTCATTTCGGTTCTGTCTTTTTAAAAAAAGACAGAACTTAATTTTTTTTTGGAGCAATATATGAGTAATTCGAATGAAAAATATTCGCCAAACGAATCGGGAAAGAGAGATAGTTCTCTTGGACGAATAATAATTACCATTGCTTTTGTTTTATTGTGTTTCTTAGCTGTTTATAAAGTATACGACGTTTATAGAACGTTTTTGATGCCGATTGTTATTATTTTAACTTTCGGTATTAGATTGTGCACCGTCTGGATAAAGTCGCTTTATATATACAGGTATCTTTTGCCTGCAATGCTTATTATCGCCATATTTACCGCGTATCCTATTGTTTATACGATTTATATTGCGTTTACAAATTTTGGAACGGGGCACATGCAGACAAGTAAGGAAGCAAAAGAGATACTAACTACAAAAGTGTGGGATGTAGATTATAGTAGACAGCCTTTGTACGCTGAGTTTTATCTTAAAAAAGATAAGAGATTTAACGATTATATTACCGAATACAAAAAGGAGAGAGACGTTTTTTTAAACGACAATTTTCAAGAAGTTGAAGATTTCTTAAAAGAGCCTATCGAGTCTTATATGTTTGACAGCTCTTTGTTTTCTCTTCTGAAAAATAAGGAAGATAGGGATTATGTCAAAAGTATGTATGATTTTGACGCCGAGCATTTGGAATATACCCTGAAAGACGGTATCGAAAAAAGCGATATGAAGAAATTTATAAAGCTTTTAGATTCGGTGGATTATATTTCTACCGACTCCGAATACGATTGGATAGATTTAAAGTTAAAAGCGATAATAAAGAAACACTACGAAAATGTTAAAACTGAAGATTTTTTCTTAGTTTTATATAACAAGAAAAAAATAACTTCGGAGGATTTTAGCGTCGTTTTATCCGATAGTATCGAATATAAAGTTTTGCAAGAGCAGGCGTTGAATAAACTTCAAAATCCCGCTGATAAAGCTTTTATTTTAAGTAAATACATACCGGACGCTAAAAAAACGGTTTTTACTCTTAACGAAACGGATAGCTCGGAATTGTCTAAAATAAAAAGTATTTTCGATTCCGTAGGGTATATTGATCCGAATTTCAAATATGGTTTAAACGACGACGTAAAAATATATTTTTATCAGAGTTCGTTTAAAGAGATTAAAGAAGCGTCCATGGAAGATTTGAAATCGGTAGGGGAGAAGTATTTTCTTATCGGCGATTACGTTTATCAAAGAGAAAATGTTGATAAAGCTCCTAAAATGGTATTTGATGAAGATTTTAATAAATATTATATAGGATTAAGAGAAGAGACTCCGTTGAAATTCCAAGACGTCGATTATTTGCTCGAACAGTCGAACGAATTTTTTGTCAAAAAGCACAGTTTCGCCGTTGTAGACAACAACTTTTTCAAACTGGAAATAAATCCCGACCAATCTCTCGGCGATTATTCAATCCCAGTATTTGAAGATAATAAATACGGCAGTTACGTATTAACTCAAGATAATAAAAAAGTTGAGTTTTGGAAAGAATACGGCGTTTCTAGATTTGAATTTAATTACGGTATGACTCTGGAGAAAGATTCTTTAGCGGAAGAGCATATTATGAACAGAGTCGACGCTATGGGTATTATGGATAAAATCGATAATATCGATATGTCCTCTATTACCGGAAAAAGAATAAAAGACGTTAGTTCTACGGATCTTAAAAATCTCAAAAAAGATCTTGCGGAGATTAATAAAGATATATCTGAAATAAATAAAAATATGTCGAAAATACGTTCGGAATATATATCCGAAGGTATAAAAAAGATACAAGAAGATTCTTATATGAACGACGACGAGAAGAAAAATCAGATTAAAATCCTTAAAAAGTCTAAATTCGCAAAAATTGAACCTATTAAAGTTATAAAAGTTGAAAAAAGCAATATAGACTACGGCGCTCCGGCTATCGAACCCGGGTATATGGTAACGGTAGGTTTTAATAATTTTGTAAAGATTTTTACAAATAAGAATATCACGACTCCATTCTTTAGAGTTTTTATATGGACTATAATTTGGGCTCTTGTTTCCGTATTATCGTCGTTCGCTATGGGATTAGCTTTAGCCTTAGTTTTTAATTCCAGCGATTTAAAAGGCAAGTATTTTTATAGAACGATATTTATTTTACCTTACGCTATTCCGGGGTTCGTGTCCATATTGATGTGGCAAGGATTTTTGAACGAAGACTTCGGCGTTATAAACAAAGCTTTTAATATCCATGTTCCATGGATTACTTCAAGCGGAACGATGGCTAAGGTGAGCGTTCTAATAGTAAATTTATGGTTATCTTTTCCATATTTTATGTTGATTTGTCTTGGAGCTTTGCAGTCTATAGACGCTTCTATGTATGAAGCGGCCGATGTTGACGGAGCGTCAAAAATACAACAATTTACTCTTATTACGTTGCCTCTGTTATTGTTAGCTTTAGGTCCAATGTTAGTCGGTTCTTTTGCTTTTTCCTTTAATAATTTTGCAGGTATTTACCTGTTAACAAGCGGCGGTCCGGTTATGGCGGCCGGAGTATTGCCGGGGCATACGGATATTTTGATATCTTACACATATAAATTGGCTTTTGGAGAACAGAATAAAGATTATGGATTAGCCAGTTCTATAGCAATCATAGTATTCCTAATAATTGGAACTATTACATTCTTACAATTCAAGTTTACGGGCGCTTTTAAGGAGGTTGACAATGCGTAAATCAAGAAAAACTGCTTCCGATTACATAAAGGAAGTATTACAGCATATTATTCTCCTTTTTGTCGCTTTGATCGTATTAACGCCTATTCTATATCTTGTTTCGGCGGGATTTAGGACGAATCAAGCAATATTTGGACCGTTTATAGACACAAATTCATGGGTAGACGACGAAATAGCCGATAAAACTGCAAATAAAATAAAGAAAGACGTTTTATTTAACAGGATTATTATGATCCTTGACGGCAAAACGTCCGACGAAATAAGCTTGATTGAGGATTCGAGAGAAAAAATTAAACCGAATATGTCGGGGAAATTACCGGAATTGCAAGATCTTAAAATTAAAGTGAAAAATTGGATTTATTCAAACGCTTCTGGAAAAACGAGAGAGGCTTTTATCGAATCCTATAAAAAATGGAGCGAAAAAATACCGGTAGAACTTAAAGAACAAGTTGAATTTCAACTTTTTAAGGATAGTTCTACTTTGGAGCCAAGATACAAATACGAAATAAGAACTTCTTTGTATAATTTTAAATGTTTTTTTACCGGAGAAGTTCCTAACGCAAAAAATGCAAGATTTCCGTATTTAAAATGGCTTATTAACTCGTTAGTAATAGCGGGATCTGTCGCTTTAGTACAAGTAGTCGTAACCGCTTTGGCAAGCTATGCGTTGAGCCGATTTAGATTTAAGGGGAAAAAAGCCGGACTTATGGTTATTTTAACGGTACAGGTATTTCCCGGAACTATGGCGATGGTTGCGTTGTATCTGTTGTTGCAGTATTTGGGTAACGTTGTCCCCGCCCTTGGTATCGATAGAAAGTTAGGATTGATATTGATTTACTTGGGAGGCGGTATACCTTTTAATATCTGGCTTGTAAAGGGATATTTTGACACTATTCCGAAAGCTCTTGAAGAGTCCGCTATGATAGACGGCGCGACTTATTGGCAAGCGTTTACTATGATTATATTACCGTTGGTTAGACCTATATTAGCGGTTATAACCGTATTGTCTTTTGTCGGTCAATATAACGAATTCGTATTAGCTATGGTTATATTAACCTCTCAGGAGAACTTTACTTTACCGGTAGGACTAAGATTTTTTACGAGCGGTCAGCAAGACGCGCGTTTTGGCGTTTTTGCAGCTTGTTCTATAATGGGGTCTTTACCTATAGTAATACTATGGCTATCTTTACAAAATCAGATTATCTCCGGATTAACCGGCGGATCTGTAAAAGGATAAAAAAATTTTCTTGAAAAGGCGCTTTGCTAGTCAAAGCGCCTTTTTATTTATCCCATCGGTTTTTTTGTGGAATAACAACTAATTTGCTAATTAAAAAAAATATTCCATATGTGTCAAATTTTTATGCGACAATTGTCGCGCGTTATCGACGCGATTTATATGCGTCGAATTTTTATCGAGGCGCGACGTAGCGGTATGCGTCGAATTTCTCCGCAACATCATATGTGTCATTTTTTTTCCAAAGAAACCGACGGAGCGCTTATAATAGGGGTTAGGATAACTCTATGGTATTCTCGTATTGAAGTTTATTGTATTCAAAATAAATAATACCGGATATTTGCTTGAAAGAAATTCTATATTTGTTAATTTGAACTTTATTGATATTTTTATTTAATATAAGTCTAAAATTACAGCGTTTACCTTGAATATCTTCGGGCGTATTAAACGAAATTGTAACGGATTCTTCGTCGTATCGCAATTTAATTTTATTTACCCCCGGATTTGGTCGATCGGTAACAAAAAAATCGTTATCAAAATCTTTATCTGCGTAAATAATAATTTCATAGTTATACATAAGTTTCGATCGTATGACTTTTTTAATTAGCGCGTTGTTTATTTTCAGTAATACAAATAGTTCAATATCTTTTGGAACTACCGTCCAACCTTCGGTCAAGAAGACGCTATTTTCAATATCAAACCACTCTCCTTCGGGAATATACGCTATTTTTTTCAAAATATACGAGAAAGTATTAACAAACGCGCAGGAAGTATTAATAATAAAACCGAAAAGTTTGTTGTTTTTTATTATATAATCGAGATTTATGCGTCCAAAATTTTTAAGATTATAATAAAATATATCAAATATCGTAGACAACTCTTTTTTCAATTTAATTACTTTTTCAAAATAATTAAACAATTTAAACCTTTTGTTTAGTCCGACGGTTATTTCGTAATCGACAAATACGTTGGAGAATAGGAGAGAAAAAAGATAGATATTTTTAATTGCGGACTTATTGGTAATTTTTTTTATATCTTCGACAATTAAATCTAAATCGCAATACCCTTGTAGAAAACAGTCTTTTAAATTTGTCAAATCCTTATCGGTATAAATAGAAACGATTTTTCTCAGATTAGGAATCTCTTCCGCCAGCAGATTTTTCACAAAAATTCTACCTTTTACGGCAGAGTTTAGACTTATATAGTATAATCTTAAATTATTATAAAACTGTTCGACGCTTGTTTCCGTTCTAAACGATAAATATTGGGGTTTATCGATATTTTTGTTATATTCTACTAAATATGGCAAGAATACTATACCGTCGCAGTATTTTGACAGAGCGGACAAATTATCCGATATAACTTTACCTCCCTCTTTTGATACTAAGTCGCATATTTTTCTTCCGCCGGTAATAACGTAATCTTCTTTTATATTTTTAATATATATCGTTTCGTCGTTTTTTGCGCTCCTAACGGTATCGTCGTAAAAAATAAGTAAACCAATATCGTTTATTGACGTTTTTTGAAAAACATTTTCTAAAAAACGGCGCTCTTCGTCGGTTTGTAGATTACCGTTCCAGTTTTTAATTGTTATAGAGTCGGTAAAATTCGGAAAAGTTTTTTTTATCTCGGATATTTTCATATTATTTGACAAGAACTTCTTATAATCGACAATTACAGAAAAAGCTTTGTTAAAATCGTCGGTTTTTTGTTGATTTACGTTTTTCTTAATTAATTCGTTTAAGGTATCCGCGTTCAAGATATCCGATAAATAAATAGAAAAATCTATTTCATCGCTTGAAGAAAACGACAGCGTTTGGCGCTCTTTTTCAAAGAATTCAATTTTTATATCATTTTTATAAGACAAATCTATCAGTAAAAAAATATTTTCAGATTGAGCTATAACAAATTTATATTTAATTACGCGGGAACTATTTTTTAAAATATCTTTATAGTCAAACCTGGCGTTTCCAAACGCCGCTAATTCTTCGGGCGATAATATGGAAGTTTTTTGATAAAATTTGAATTCTATTGTATTATTCTCGTTTTTACAAACGGTTAACGCCTTAACTTCGCCGTAATAATAATCATTACAAGCTCGAGCGTTTAAAGCGTTAGCTGAAAATGTATAGTTGTTTATAAATTTGGTATCGTTCATTGGACGTTGTTTAGGTCGAATATAATTTTTAAGCCTTTTAAAGGCAGAACGTCGTCTATAAAATCAAAAAGGCCTGATTTTAAAAATATTTTAGATATGCCGCCGGTCGCGATTTTGATATAATCGGAAAATTGAGCCTCTTCGGCTATTCTTTCGATCATCCCTTTCAAAGCGTAATAGTTAGAGAAATATACTCCCGACTCGATCGCCGATAAAGTATCGTCGGTCAGCAACCTATCGCAATAGCATATGTCGATAGAGGGCAATCTGGAGGTTTTTTCTTTTAACGCTTGCGTTGCCGTCGCTATTCCCGGAAATATAGTTCCGCCGAGGTATCTCCCGTCTTTTGCCACTACGTCGATTGTGGTGGCGGTTCCCATATCGACTACGATTGCGTCTTTTTTGTAAATATTGTAGACGGCGGACGCGTTGACAAGCCTATCGGCGCCTACCTCGCGGGGATTTTTATACGAGTTAGTTATACCCATTTTCAAATTGTTAGACGTCGATACTTTCAAAATATTTTCATTAAAAAATGTCGAAAACATATCTTCAACAATCCTATTTAGCGGTAAAACCACTGAAGAATAAATCAACGACTTAATTTTGTATCTATCTATCTGATTAATAGATAAGAAGTTTAGTAAAAATATACCAAGCTCGTCGGAGGTAATATTTTGGCGAGTATGAAACCTTACCTCTTTCAATATTTTTATCTCTCCGGCTTTGAAAGATAATACTCCCGCTTCAATGTTGGTATTTCCGATATCTATCGCTAATAACATAAAAACCTTCTTTGTACAATAAATATTACGTATTCTAACGCTTTCAATTATGAATAAGCGCCATGAATAAGCAAATCTTGTAATTTTGTTATTTATCAAAATATTTTATTTTGATATTCCTTCGATTATAGGCTTAAAAAATTCTTTATAACTTTTGACTTTCTTTACGGCTTCGCTTTTTGAATCGGCTTTTGTCGAATAGTAGAATTTTATTTTTGGTTCCGTCCCGGAAGGTCTGATTGTAATTTTAGAATTATCTCCTAATAAATATTGAATTACGTTTGATTTGGGCAGAGTATATACGCCGTCCGTCGAGTCGTAAACCGTATCTTTCTCGTAATCTATCTTTTTTACCACTTCATCGTCGCCGATTTTAGAAAAATTTTTGTTTTTAAAAAAGGTCATCATATCTCTGATTTTTTGCATTCCTACGATGCCGCCTATGGTTATAGACTCTGTTTCATCGTAAAAATACCCGAACTTTCTAAATATCGTCTCAAGATAATCCGCAATAGAGCTGTTTATCGATTTTAAAAACGCGGCGCATTCGGCAATAATCAAAGCGGAAGAGATCGAGTCTTTATCTCGCGCGTAGGTTTCCGGAAGATAGCCGTAGCTCTCTTCGCAGCCGAAAATATAAGTATAATTGCCGTCCTTTTCAAAATTGTTAATCTTATCGGCGATAAACTTAAATCCCGTCAATACGTTGAAAACCTTAACTCCAAAATACTCCCCGATTACGTCCTGCAAATTTGACGTAACGACGGTTTTAACTACGGCGGCGTTTTTAGGAAGTTTACCGGATTTCTTAAGCTCGGACAAAAGATAATATTCCAAAATAGCGCCTATCTGATTGCCGGTTATAATTATATACCCTCCGGTTTTATCTCTTACTACGACGCCCATCCTGTCGGCGTCCGGATCCGTCGCAATTAATATATCGGCGTCGTTTTTTAATAAAACGTCTATCCCCATCTCTAAAGCGACCTTATCTTCAGGGTTTGGCGACTTTACCGTCGAAAAATCGGGATCCGGTATCATTTGTTTATCAACCAAAAAAACGTTTTTGTATCCTAACGCATTTAACGCTTTTGGTATAAGAACGCCGCCCGTTCCGTGCAAAGGAGTATAAACGATTTTTAAGTCGCTAAATTTAGCCATATCTTTATGCATTAATAAATTGTAAGCGGAATTGAGAAATTTATCGTCAAAAGTTTCGTCTATATATTCGATCGCCCCTTTTTTTACTAATTGCTCAAAATCGTCTTTTTTAACGTCGTTTAGCGTAACAACTTTTCTAACTTCGGATATTATAGCTTTATCGTCCGGATTTATTACCTGCGCGCCGTCTTTCCAATAAACTTTATATCCGTTATACTCTTTTGGATTGTGGCTTGCCGTAATCACAATCCCCGTAACGCAGCCAAATTCTCTGACGGCAAAGCTCAGTTCCGGCGTCGGTCTAATATCTTTAAAAATATAAGTTTTAATGCCGTTTGAAGCCAATACGGCTGCGGCTTCCTGAGCAAATTCTTTAGAATATTTTCTGGAGTCGTACGCTATAGCCGCTTTCGGAGAATCGAAATTTTTGCTGTTCACATAATTAGCAAGTCCCTGCGTAGCTTTAGATACGACGTAAATATTCATACCGTTAGCGCCGTTTCTTATGATACCTCTCATACCGCCGGTGCCAAAATCAAGATCGACTGCAAATCTTTCAGCCAACTCCTTCTCGTTATTATCGTCTATTAATTTTTGAATTTCATTTCTACACTCTTCTCCAAAAGGACTTTTGGTCCATTCAATCGCTCTTTTTAAAATTTCTTCTTTATTAAAAGGCATATTTGTCTCCATAGTAAATGATTATTAATAATAAAAAATTTAAATTATTTTAACTTTATTGTCAAGAATTATATAATAGGATTTAACGCCCCGTCGTTTTTTTGGAAAATGACGCATATGTGTCGAATTTTTATGCGACAATTGTCGCGCGTTATCAACGCGACGCATATGTGTCATTTTAAAGAAACTGTCTCAAAAGTTGTTATTCCCCAAAAAACCGACGGGGAAGCTGGGAGATAGATCGGATATTAAAGTAGACCGATAGATAAAATAAAAACGATACCGGAGCATAACGCTCGCGATATCGTTTGAAATTATTATTAACTAATATTAATAATAACCAATGCTCGGAAAATCGAGCAACCAAGGTTCAAACTTGCTTGAATCGTTGTTCCAGTAAAACGCTCTTGCGTCTCCGGTTACAGTGTCAATCCAGAAAACGTTAATGATATAACCCGATTCGGGGTTAAAATCAACTTGAAGTTCGTATCTTTTTGAATTTGATCTTTTAGGATCGGGAAAATCCGGAAAATAAGCTGACCAAAGTTCAAATCTCTTATTGTTATTGCTCCAGTAATAAGCTTGGGCGTCGCCTGTGTAGGTATCAAACCAAATGACGTTGGTTATGTAGATATACTTGCCCTCCTTTTTTTGCGTCGTTAACATTCGATATCTTTCGGGAGCGGGTCTTGCTCCGGCGTAATTTGGAAAAGACGTCCCCCATAATTGATATTCGCTAGCGTTATAATTCCAGTAAAAAGGGGTAACTCTTCCGTTATAAGTGTCTACCCATATAATGTTTTCATTATAATCGTTAGACGGATTTAAAGAGGTTACCAACTCGTAAGTCTGAGAATTTATAGCGAAAGCTACAAATAACATAACCGTAAGTATTAAAAATTTCTTCATAAAATCCTCCTGTTAAGTATATTATATTTCATTTTTTATAAATATCAATGAATTTTTAAGAAATTCTACATTTTAATTCTTAAAAAAAAATATTTTGTTTATTTAAAAACTATGTTATAATCCGGTATTGTAAGTAGTAGTAGTAAAAAGGGATCTTATGTATATAGACGATAATAAATTTAACGAAAAAACGATAGCGAAACTTGAAAACATTAGGAAAAGATACAAAGAACTTATCGTTAAACTGTCCGACATGGAAGTTATAAACGATCAGAATTTATATAAAGAATTATCTAAAGAGATGTCTAATATTGAGGACATTTCAAAAAAATACGACGAATACGACTCTTTATTAAAAAACTATCAAGGCGCGTCCGAGATTATAAAATCCGAAAGCGATTGCGATATGATCGATATGGCAAAAGAAGAAGTCGCCGATATTGAAAACAAATTTGAAAAAGTTAAAGACGAATTAAAATTTCTTTTAGTCCCCCCCGATCCTCTTGCGGATAAAAATATAATAGTTGAAATCAGAGCTGGAACCGGCGGAGACGAAGCGGCAATATTTTGCGGAGATTTATTCAGAATGTATAGCAGATATGCCGAAAAAAAGAATTGGAAAATCGAAATTATAGATTATAACGATTCAGGAGTCGGGGGGTATAAGGAGATTATATTCTCAATTAGCGGAAAAAAAGTGTACGAAAATCTTAAGTTTGAATACGGCGGTCATCGAGTTCAAAGAATTCCGGTAACGGAAGCAAACGGCAGGGTTCACACTTCCGCCGTAACGGTAGCCATTATGCCGGAAGCTGAAGAGGCCGACGTAGAGATAAATCAGGACGATTTGAGGATCGACGTTCTAAGATCCGGCGGGGCCGGGGGACAACACGTCAATAAAACCGAGTCCGCCGTTAGAATAACTCATATCCCCAGCGGTATTGTCGTAAAATGTCAAGACGATAGAAGTCAACACAAAAATAAAGCGTCCGCAATGAAAGTATTGAGATCGAGATTGTTTGAAAGAGAGATGGAGAAACTTCAAAATGAAAGATCGTCGATGAGAAAGGAACAGGTGGGTTCCGGAGATAGATCGCAAAAAATACGCACCTATAATTTTCCTCAAAATAGAGTTACCGATCATAGAATTAATCTTACTTTATACAAATTGGATTTTTTTATGTTGGGAGAACTTGACGAAATGATAGACGCGTTAAAAATTAATTCTATAGAAGAAATTATGAGAAATGAAGATTAATTTATGAAAGAGACTACGTATAAGATTAAAATATTTAAATAGCGGAGTTTTTTTTGATAAGCATTAGATATAAAATATTGGTAGTAGTAGTTCCTTTATTATCCGCCAGCATGATATTGCTAACGATAGTGTCGGTAGGTTTTGCTCGAAACGGTATTACCAAAATAGCGACTGAATTTTTGGGATATAAAATTAATGAGATTATTCAGAAAGCCGCTAACGAAGTCGAGACTTTGAAGGAATCCGGGTTCGGTTCGGATCCTATGTTTGTAGAAGAAATAAAAAAAGGCGTCGAATCTTACGCCGGAAGTATTACAAAACGAGACATTGAGTCGGTTTTGGCGATAGACGGCAAAGGTATAATCCGAATATCGACGGATTCGTTTTTAAAAACGGGAGAGGAAGTCGACTTTTTTCATTTGTTCAGCTCAAAAGAATCCGATTGGATAGAATTTAAAGTAAACGGTCTGAGTAAAGTAGGTTTTTACAAATATTTTCAAGAGTGGGATTATTATTTTTTATTATCGGTTTATTCGTCAATGTTTTATAAAGACGCAAATAATCTCTTCTCAAATTCGATTTTGATACTATCGGTAAGTATTTCTATTACGGTAATACTTTTGTTCCTGTTTATTAATTACATTTTAAGCCCTTTAAAAATAGTAGTAGACGCAATGCGGGATATTATCAAAAAAAACGATATGTCCGCTAGAGTGCCCGTAAAATTTAACGACGAGATCGGCGAACTATCTTTTACTTTCAATAATATGCTTAACGAACTTCAAACCGCATACGATCAAATCAAAGAATACGCTTATCAATCGGTGCTGGCTCAGAAAAAAGAGGAACGAATAAAAAACATGTTCCAAAAATATGTGCCTCAAGACGTAGTAAACGAGATAGTGCACAATCCGGATCAAGCTCTTGTCGGTAAAAACTCCAACGTGTCGATTCTTTTCTCCGATATTCGAAGTTTTACCACTATCTCCGAGACTATGTCGCCCGAAACGTTGGTAGACTCGTTAAATAGATATTTTACTATTATGGTAGATATTATTTATAAACGCAGGGGAGTTATCGACAAATATATAGGCGACGCTATTATGGCGATTTTTGGAGCTCCAAAACAGTATGGAGACGATCCCCAACAAGCCGTATTATCCGGTCTTGAAATGCTTGAAAATCTGGAAAAATTTAATCAAGGTCAAAGAGAGAGAGGCTTTAAAGAATTTCATATCGGAATCGGGATAAATTATGGACTTGTAACGGTCGGCAACATAGGCACTTCTCAGAAAATGGATTATACCGTTATAGGCGACGCCGTAAACTTAGCTTCAAGATTGGAAGGATTAACAAAAGAGTACCGCGTCAAAATTATAATTTCAGAAGGGACTTATGAAGCCGTTAAGGATTACTTTTATGTCAGAGAAATTGACAGAGTCAGGGTTAAAGGAAAATTTAAGCCCGTAAAAATATTTGAACCGGCAAGAAAATTAACAGCCGAGCAAAAAAAAGCGTGGACTCTGTATAATAGCGGCGTAAGAAGTTTTCTGGAAAGAAGATGGAACGAATCGGAAAAATTATTTCTAAACGCTTTAGATATTTTGAAAAACGACTTTTTGACAGAAAAATATTTGGAAGATATAAAAGTATTTAGAAACAACCCTCCCGAAGACGATTGGGACGGCACTACGATCATGACGCATAAATAAAATAATTTTAGATTAAAAGTTAAAAAAAAACGCCTCTTTATCAAGGGCGTTTTTTTTAAAATTAACAACTAACATTACCGCTTGGACAGATTAAAAATCTTTATCCATTACGGTTTTTCGATTTGCTTTTTTTGCGTTAGCAATAGCGTTGTCGCAAAGTTCTTTAACCTTAGCGGACAAAACGTCGGCTACTGCGGCGGACGTATTCATTCCGGCCGTATTCTTAATATACGCCTTAACTTTAGACATAACCGCCAATACTTCCTTTTTTTCTTCAGCCATTATTTTCTCCTTAATTACTTTAATGCGCAACTATATATAAAAAAATCATATTTATCAAGAATAATTTGATATAAAATACCGATTTTTTATTTCAACCCGGTAGAACCAAATCCGCCTGCGCCTCTATTTGTATCGGTTAAGCGCTCAGATTTATGGAATACCGCATCTTTTACTTCCGAAAAAACCATCTGAGCGATTCTTGTTCCAACAGTTATTTTAAATTCTTTATCAGAGTGATTTATCAAACAAACTTTTATCTCTCCGCGATAGTCCGCGTCTATAGTTCCCGGAGAATTTAAGACCGTAACGCCGTTTTTTGCCGCCAATCCGCTTCGAGGTCGGACTTGAGCTTCGTAACCGCGCGGTATTTCTATAGAGATACCCGTTGAAATAAGTTCAAAACAGCGCGGTTTCAATATTTTATCTTCAGATGAAAACAGATCAAACCCCGAAGAGCGTTCGGTTTGTTTTTGCGGAATAAAAGCTTTTTCGTTTAATAAAACAATATTTACGTTCATCAAAAATCCCAATCAACTAAATTTAATTTCTTCTTGTATAGATATTGAGTAAAAAACAGATCTTTATTAAAAATTCGTTCAATCAAGCTGTTAATGTCGTCAATTTTGGTATTTTTTATTAATTCAATAATATCCGAATGCGAATAATATTTATCGTATTTTAAGTTTATCAAAGCCAATCTCTGCATTCTTTTTTGAAGAACGTCGTAATTAAGCAATATTTCGTTTGTTTTTTGATTTTTTATTTGTTCTAATTCTTTTTTATTGATTCCTTTTGATTTTATCTCTTTTAACGCGTTTGATATTTCGACTATAGTTTTATCTGCGTTTTTTGGCAATACCGAAACGTATATTGAAAACATATTTTCATATCTGTATTTGTTAAAATACGAGTAAATATAGTAACATAATCCCAGCTCTTCTCTGATTCGTTGAAACAATTTTGACGACATAGATTCGCCTACGACAACGTTAAGCAGGCCGCATCTAAAATATTCTTCTTCAGTTAATTTAAAATTTGAAGTTCCCATTAAGATATGTAATTGCTCCGAATGTATCAAACTAAAATCTTTTGTTTTTATACTCTGTAGCGCCTTTTCCGACTTAATAACTTTTGATCTTCTGAATTTTATTTTTGAAATTAAATCGATTGCCTCTTGTTTATTAAAATTTCCCGATATAGAGATCGTAAGATTGTCGGAAGTAAATAGATTGCAATAAAAGTCGTACAATTCGTCTCTTGTAACGGAAGAGATGTTTTTTTCGGTTCCGATTATCGGACGTCCCAGCGAATAACCGTCAAATAAATTGCCAAAAAAATCTTCCTGAATTTTGTCCTCGGGGTTTTCTAAGGTAGACTTGATTTCATTTATGATAACGTCTCTTTCAAGATCCATTTCAGTTTTATCAAATATTGAGTTGTTGTATAATTCGGCGATTAAATTAAGATTATTAATTAACGATAAATAAGGCGTTCTATTATAAATAAATATTAATTCATGCGTAGTATAAGCGTTGATAAATCCGCCCATCCTGTCAAACATATTTGCTATTTGATTTTTGTTATAATTAGTCGTTCCTTTAAAAATCATATGTTCGCAAAAATGAGAAAAACCGCTTTGTTCATATTTCTCATCTCTCGATCCCGAATTAACAAAAAAACCTATAGAAGCGGACTGATACCCCTCTATGCGCTCAAGCAGCAAAGTAACGCCGTTATCCAGAACAATCTTATCGTAATTATCTTTGATTTGAATAATATTTCCTTTTTTTAGATTGATAATAAAATGGAGATGGCGGGAATCGAACCCGCGTCTTAAAATCTGCATTCGAGCATACTACATGCTTATTCGGTAATTAGTTCTTAGGGAAATAACCGGCAACCGACGCTCCTATTATTTCCGGCAACCTCTAAATCTTAGTCGTCCTTAGAGATATCGAACAACCCATCCCCGTTGGTTTACGGCGCATCTTTGAAGTACGGGGAAAACTCCGCGGAGGCCGTAACGGCTTATGCCGCTAAAGCGTAATTTTCGTTTGCGTTTATTGCAATTACGGATTTATAAGCGGACCCGTACCGCTGCATGCAAACTCTAAACACAACAATTTCAATCGAATCCAGAGCATCCCCTGAACTATAATACATAGTATAATACTATTTTAAAATTTGTCAAGAAATATTTATAATAAAAAACCGACGGGGACTATTATAAGTTGAATTTATTTGACAAAAATAAAAAAATATCTTAAATTATTGAAATATTTTTTTATTTTTGAGGATTTATTATGATCAACGTACAGGATATACGAAAAGGAATGATATACAAAATGGACGGCGATTTGTGGACCGTTATGTCTATGCAACACGTTACGCCGGGCAAAGGAGCGGCTTTCGTAAAAGTAAGAGCGAGAAGTCACAAAACGGGTAATTCTAAGGAGATCAACTTTAGATCGGGAGAAAAGATTGAAGATATACAAGTTTTTGAGAAAGACGCTACTTATCTCTATAAAGAAGGGGAGCAGTATGTTTTTATGGACGAAGAAACCTACGAGCAATATCACGTCGCTCCCGATTTGTGCGAGGACGTAGAGAAGTTTGTAGTTCTTAACGGAAAGGTAACGTTGTCTATACATGACGGAAACGTATTATCGGTTAGCGCGCCAAATTTTGTAACGCTTAGGGTAGTCAAATCTGAGCCCGGTATAAAAGGGGATACGGCGACTAAAGCGACTAAATCTGTCGAGTTGGAAACGGGGTTTGAGATATTAGTTCCTCTTTTTATAAATGAAGACGACGTTTTAAAAATTGACACTAGAACCGCCGAGTATTTGGAGAGAGTTAAGGTTTGAATTTTTTTAAAAGAATTTATTTATCTTATTTACTGCATCAAAGAGATTATGATAAAATTCTTTCAAAAACCGCCTTTAAGATCGGCGGAAATATCGACAAAATTGACCCTGAAATATTAAGATTTCAAGGCGTTTCTTCTTTCTACAAGAAAAATTATTATCATTCGAAAATGTGTTACGAGATTTTGCAGGAGAAAAAGCGCGCTAACAGCAAGGATCTGAACTATCTGGCTTATATGTACGCAAGACACAATGAAAAAGAGAAAGCGCTTTTGACGTGGTGCAAAGCTCTCGATATAGACGGCTCTAATAAAATTGCAAAAAAATCTCTGGATTATTTAAAAGAAAAGGGGAGAGATATTAATTTATCGGAGGACGAGTATTTTGAGAAGATACTTCCGGGCGAGCCGCTTTATATACCCGTAAAAAAGATTATTGCCTTAATCGTATTGATTTTAGTTATTGGTTTAGCGGGTTATTTCTCTGTTATCGGGGGTAAATACCTTTATAAAATCTACAAGTCCAAAAATATCGACAAAAGAACCGAGCTTGAAAAAATATTTCTGCAAGACTTTAATCCTCAAATATTGGAAAGTCCCAAAAACGAGCTTAATAAATATTCGTATTCTGAAAAGGAGATTAAAGATAAATTCGATAGAATAAAAAACAGAATACTTGAAGACGACGCCGTGTCCGCTCAAATAAATATCAACCAGATTAAGATGTCTAACGCCTCGCCCGCCGTTAAAATGAAGATGGATATTTTACAAGATTTTATTAACGAGCCCGATTACGCTCTTTTTAAAAACGTAGTCGCCTACAACGACTTCATCAAAGAGCCTAATTTGTATGAGAATGTGTATATAATTTGGTCCGGAAGAGTTATCAATAAGTCTATCTATAAAGATAGAATAGCGTTTGATATTGTTATCGGCGACGAGACGACCGGGACTATAGACGCTATAATTCCGACGGTTTTTGACAAAGCTGTTATCATAGAGAACAACGAGAATATACATTTGTTTGGTAAAATCAAGTTTGAAGATAAAAAGATATATATCGAAGGTAAATACGTTATTAGGAATTAATTATGAGGTCTGTCGTCCAAAGAGTAAAAACCGCCGGCGTATCGATTAACAATCAAGTTTATTCCTCAATTAATAGCGGTCTTTTATGTTTATTGGGAATTTCGCCGGAAGACGGGGAAGAAGATATTAAATATATGGTAGATAAAATAACGAATTTGAGGATTTTTCAGGACGATTCGGATAAAATGAATAAGAGCCTTATCGATATAAACGGAGAAATTCTCGTAGTATCGCAATTTACTCTATACGGCGACGCGCGAAAGGGGAGACGCCCTTCTTTTGATAAAGCGGCAAACGGAGAAAGCGCCAAAATTATATATGAGGAGTTTCTAACCGCTCTTGAATCCGTTATTGCTTCGCATAAAATAAAAACGGGAGTATTTGCCGAAATGATGGAAGTAAATCTTATAAACGACGGACCGGTTACCATATTGTTAGATTCAAAAAGGGGGTTTTAATGAAAGTTGAAACGATCGTAGGCGGAAGCATACAGACAAACTGTTATATTATAATAAGCGGTAATTCTTGCTCGTTATTTGACTTTGTTCCCGAAGCCGAAGATTTTATCAAAAACCGCAAATTAAAAGTTGAGAATGTATTTCTTACGCATATTCATTTTGACCATTTTGAAAATCTTTTTGACTTTCAAAAAAGATACGATTTTAAACTATATATGTCTCAAATAGCCTATGAAAACATTAACGATAAAAGTAAGAATTTGTTATGTTCTATTCCTAAAGAATTTTATCGCGACGTTTTAGACGTTAAGTTAGACAATGCCGAAATTCTTTACGATAACGCCGTAGTAGAGTGGAAGGGTAAAAGAATTGTAGCTTTAGAGAGTCCGGGACACTCTGAAGATTCGCTTGTTTACATATTGCCCGATGAAAAAATAGTTTTTTCGGGCGATACGATATTTTACGGCAGTATCGGAAGGACCGACCTTTCCGGCAGTTCTTACGACGATATTTTTAAATCCATAAAGAAGTTGTTTTCGAAAATATCCGACGAATTTATACTATATCCCGGACACGGACCGTTTACAAACGTCGAATTTGAAAAAAAGCATAATTATTTCTTAAAATCCGGTCCTTTTAATATAGAACTGTAGTTTTTTTAATAATAAATCTTATCCGCTCCCATAGTCCTTAACAATTTGACTGCGGATTCGGTCATATTTGGATGACCGCAAATATAAAAATCATATTTTGTAAAATCGGATATTTTTTCTTTGATCAAATCCGTTACTCTACCCGTATAAAATCCTTTTTCGCATTCATTTTTTGAAATAGGTTTTTCAATGCAAATTATATTTTCAATATTTATGGTTTTTTTATACGGATTGATATACCGTTCAATAAAATTATCCGATTCCGACATACAACCAAAAAATATTTTGATATTCTTTTTTATTTTATCTTTATTTATTTCGTCGATTATATGTAGGAAAGGGACGATTCCCGTTCCGGTGGCGATAAAGGCGATATCTCTATCCGTCTTGCGATACGTCAAATCGGTAATCGGCATTCTGAAAATAGCCTTATCTCCAATATTGACATTTTGAGCGAATTTTGAGCCGTATCCCGATGGGCGAGTGTCGATAACGACCGTAATCTCGCTATTTTCAACTTTTGCGACGGAATACGCTCGCCATTCCGAAAAAGCTACGTTTATTTTTACATGTTGTCCCGGTATAAAAATTGGATTTTTATCAAACCTAAAGGTCAATTCTATCAGATTGGGAGATACGTTTATTTTTTTTACTAATACCCCGTATTTTTTATCATAACATTTGCGATATATTTTATCAGCAACGTCGCGTTTTTTTTGTTTTTTTGGATTATACGCGAAAACTTTACTCATAACTTTTATTATTCCAAAAAAACCGTTTATATAGCTCGTCGTCGCCATACCGCTAAAAAGAGCCGGAAGTATGCCGTTGCTGATAATGTCCGTTCCGGTCAGGTAAAGATTTTTAACGGGGGTTTTTACTTGCAAATCTTTGATCTTGTATCTTGCGGGAATTTCAGGAAGACCGTAAAATGCGCCGTCTTTTTTTCCGGTAAAATGTTTGAAGGTGAGAGGGGTCGCTACCTCTTTATAGACTATCAGCTCTTTAAAACCGGGAATATATTTCTCTATAAGATCCAGTAAACCTTCGCATATTTTGTCTTTTACGTCGTAATATTGATTGTCCCGCTCTTTCCAGTATTCATTTTTCCACTCTTCGAAAAGACTATAAGGAATAATCGAAACTATATCGGCAGTATGACCGCCGGGTTTACCGCTTTTCATTGACGGAAAAGATAGAAAACAGTAGCAGGCTTGACCTTTTGAAAGATCGTTTAATTTTTTGTTAAACATATCCAAATCATACCCTTCGGTAATCCAGTAATTCTCCCCCTTAATTCCAAGTTTTTCGGGAGATTCTCTAAGTCCGAGATAGACATTAATTCCGCTATAACCGGTATAAAATTTTTTTAACTCCTTTTGAATATTAAATCCCATATCGGGCAACAATTTCAAATACGTCGATTGAACTCCCGTCGCCGATACGACAATCGGAGCGTAAAATTCAACAATCTCTCTATCGACTGAAGATAAATTCCTCGCTTTGACGCCGTAAGCTTTATTATCTTTGATTAGTATTTCTAATGCCTCGAAGTTTGTAAAAATTCTTCCGCCGTATTTCTCAATAGTCTGCTCTATATGTATTGAAATTTTTTCGGCGCCGCCGTCGGGAAATATTCCGCCATTGTAGTAGTGATGCTCTATTAAAGCGTGTACTGCAAACGCGCTGTCTGTTGCCGGAACTCCGTAATTTCCCCATCTTGCCGCCAAAACCGCCCTTAGTTTTTCATTTTTAATATATTTGTTTAAATATTCTTCGGTCGTCATTAACGCTTTCTTTTTTAGAAAAAGAGATAAAAAAATAATCGCTTGCTTAATAGGGGATTTGAAAAATCGGGAGAAAAAATAGAGCAAATACCAAATTCTTGATAAATATACGTCTTTTATATATCTATTGATACTTTTTTTATCTTTTGGAAATAATTCAAATAACGCCTTTTTATAATTTTTAACGCCGCCTTTAACGTCGATTGTAAAGTCCGGAAATATCAGTTTTTCAAATATTTCAGGCATCTTATTCCACTTCAAATTACCTTCGGTCAGAAAGCTAAACATTTGCAATCCCATATTATCCAGAAATCTCTTTTCAAGATTGCCGATATAGTGTAACCCCACATCCCAGCTATACGCTCCTCTTTTAAACTCGTGAGTAAGTCCTCCTATCTCGTAATGTTTTTCAAGAACCAAAACTCTTTTCTTATTAATTTTTGATAAAAGACCCGCCGTCGATAGTCCGCCGAGTCCCGACCCTACGACTATAGCGTCAAACGAAAAATTCTGATCCGACATATTAATTATCCGTAAATAAAATTTTTATTACCCGTATATCCGGGTAAAAAGCGAAAAAATAGCGCCTGGCGTCAAAAAGTTAAAAAAACATTAAAATCATAATATTAAAAAATATATATAATGTCAAGACGTTTTAACCGAAACATGCTCCTCGAGAGAAATTGACACATATGGAGCTGTATACGCCGCGGCTACTCCTCGAGAGAAATTTTGACACATATGCGTCGCCTCTTAAAATGACACATATATGACGCGTCGCGTCGCGCTCCCGATAGAAAATGACGCATATGGAGCTATACCCGCCGCGGCGCTTCCCGATGAAAATTTGACACATATGGAGCTATACCCGGCGCGCCGCTCCTCGAAAGAAAATTGACACATATGGAGCCGCATGCGTCGCGCCGCTCCTCGACGAATAAATTGACACATATGGAGCTATACGCCGCGTCGCTTCCCGATAGAAATTTGACACATATGGAGTTGCATGCGGCGCAAGCGCTCCTCGATGAGAATTTGACACATATGGGACGTTATGTTCCCCGATGAAAATTTTGACACATATGGGTCGCATACCGCCGCTCCTTGATAGAAAATAACACATATGGAGCTGCATACGCCGCGTCGCTCCCCGATAGAAAATAACACATATGGGACGTTATGTTCCCCGATGAAAATTTTGACACATATGGGTCGCATACCGCCGCTCCTTGATAGAAAATAACACATATGGAGCTGCATACGCCGCGTCGCTCCCCGATAGAAAATAACACATATGGGACGTTATGTTCCCCGATAAAATTTGACACATATGGAGCTGCATACGCCGCGGCTACTCCTCGAGAGAAAATGACACATATGGAGCTATACCCGGCGCGTCGCTCCCCGATGAAAATTTCGACGCATATGGAGCTATACCCGCCGCGGCGCTTCCCGATGAAAATTTGACACATATGGGACGCGCCTTTATGAAGAAATTTATAGTGGACGTAACCCTCGATTATACTGAACCCTCGATTTAAATCGAGGGTTCAAGGGATCCCCATATGTGTCAAAAAAAAATAAAAAAATTTAAAAAATAAATATTATCAAAAAAATATTGACAACAAATAAATTTTAAACTAGAATATTCTAAATCTTCCGG